>JADMIO010792718.1_pt1 | contig 68440 bp, 52 predicted proteins | sample 8958161 | NCBI WGS metagenome assembly JADMIO01 (sample SAMN16585339, study PRJNA669376) | soil metagenome | isolation source: Crop rotation soil | place: USA: Cullars Rotation, Alabama | collected 2011 | reverse complement strand
CTTTCCCTGCTTGCCGAGCCGCAGTCGGTTTCAGGCAGCGATCCAGCCGTGACTAAGCTGCTTGAGAAGTCGCAGCAAAGCCTGATGTTCCTGCATCGCGGCGCTCAACTAAAAAAATGTGACTGGGGCCTGGACTATAACGACGGCGTTAGCATGCTGATGCCCCATTTGAGCAAGGCTCGCGATCTGGCTCGCGTCGCCGCGCTCGACGCGAGGCGGGCCTTTGAGAATGGCAACTGGAAGGCAGGGCGTCGCGACTTCACGTCGATCATGGTCATGGCTCGGCATGCCTCTCGGGATCCTGTCGTCATCGGCGTTTTAATCCGGCTAGCAATTGAAGGCATTGCTGTTGATTGCCTGGCGCCGTACGTGCCGCAGCTTAAGCCCGCGCATGCTGAGGCTGTGGCCATGCTGGATGCGATGCCCCCCGCCGTGAACCTGCAACAGTCGATTATGTTCGAGAAACAATGGATGGGCGGCTGGATGGCTCCCAAGCTGCGGCAGGAAGAGCAGCGGCAAAAAGGCGCGGGCCTGGAATTATGGAAGAAGTTTTTTGACGAGAACTCAACCGATCCGCTGAAGGACATCGCGACATTCGATGAGGTCATGAAGCTCGTCGAAGAGGGAATGCCGTTCTATGACGAGATCGCACGATTTGCCAAGTTGCCGAACGATCAATTCGAAACCCAGTACCCGGATTTCAAGCAGAAAATCAAGGCCGCCAACCCGTTCGCCGCGTTGCTGCTGCCCGCCATAGAACAAGTTCGCTCCAAGGAGCAGCGGGCCCAGGCCCGGATGGCCATGCTACTCGCCGGAATCGCCGTCGTCGAAAGCGGTCCTGAAAAACTCAAGGAGCTCAAAGACCCCTTCGGAAACGGTCCCTTCGAGTATCATCAATTAGCCAACGGCTTTGAACTGCAATCGCAGCTTAAGTTCGAAGGCCAAAACGTGACCTTGAAGGTTGGACGGTAGGGTCTGATTTTTCGAACTCTGATTGTTACCGCGCTGTTGGCAGCCGCCACAGCGCGATGGCGAGCATGATCCAGAACCAGCCGTCGAACATGAGCTGGATGCCAACGAGTGTTCCGATAGCCCAGAGTGCCGTCGTAGGAAAGCTCTTGTAGATCATCAGGCCAATCAGCGTGGACAGGACGCCACTGAGCAGCGACCAGCCCCACTGCGGATAGCGAATTGTGAGGGCAGCAACCGAACGCATGATGCCGACTACGAGAAACATGGCTGCGACAACGAGAGTCAGACTGGCCGTTGATTCGAGCGGCTTATCCATGATGAGAAAGCCGACCACGGCATAGAAAACGCCGATGAGGAGTTGGAGCAGGTGAGCGCTCCAGCGGCCAGCCCAAAAGGTGGCGACGATGGTGGCCACGCCGCTGACGAGAAGGCACATGCCCAGAACGATCACGATCGCAACCGAACTGATCGCCGGGTAGCCAATCGCGACCACGCCGCTAACGAGCAACAGAATGCCCAGGACCAAAAACCACCACCACTCCTGCTGCAAGTGTTTCAGTTCGTGCTCAATCATCGCTCGGGCGACCGGCATCTCCGCGGTCGAACTTAAATGATCTGCGCCGGGGCGAATTTCGTGGTTCATCGTGGTTATCTCACAAGTGGACGAACAAGTTGCTCGTCCACCAGCGTAATTCGCCGACCAGGAGAAGGAAACCGCGGAAGGTGGGTGAATTTGACCACGGATGAGGCGGAAAACGCCTGTCAGCGCGAATTTAAGCGGCTTTGGCTAAACCGACGACGGGCTGGGCCATGCGGACCTCGACAGGGCGCAGGACGTTGAGATGCACGTCGCGCTGGGGGTAGGACATGACGATCCCGCGCGCGGCAAATAGCTCGTCGATTGCGAAGCGCAGATCGCTTTCCACCTGAACGCGGCGTGCGGCTCGTAGGTTGATCCAGACGCGCAGCTTGAATTGCAGCGCGTCAGCGCCGAATTCGGCCAGGATGACGTCGGCAGCGGGGTCTTTCAGAACGTAGTCGTGCTGATTCGCTGCTAACAGGAGCAAACGTTCCACTTCGCGCGTCGGCGAACCATAGGCAACGCCCACGGTAACGTTCGCGCCGACGATGTCGTCCGAGAGCGTCCAATTGACGACGCTGGTTTCCAGCAGCTTGCTGTTGGGAACGATGATGTCGTGGTTTACTCCCGTGCCAATCTTGGTGCTCCGCGCGCCAATTTGAGATACTGTGCCAGTCATGCCGTCGAACTCAATGACATCGCCCACACGGATGGGGCGCTCGACGAGCAGAATCAAACCGCTGATGAAGTTGTTGATGATGTTCTGACTACCGAAGCCAGCACCGATCGCGACCGCGCCGCCGAGAAAACTGAACGCCGTGATCGGCACGTCCAGGACGGTTAGCGAGAGCATCGTAAACATCGCGAGCAGCGAATAGAACGTTAGCGATTGGAGCGGCGCGACTGCGTTTTTGCTTACGCCGAAGCTGGCCAACACTTTTCTCGCGACCCACCGACTGACGATGCCCGAAATGATGTAGCTCAAGCTGAGCAGAACGATGCCAGAGGCCAGCGTGCCCACGGTAACGGTTGGCTTCGAGATGATTTCGATTTTCCAAATGTCATGAAAAATCTCAGCCACCTTAGTAAGGTCCTTGCCGATAACCTGCTCGATCTTGGATAGGTCACCCATCTGCACTTCGGATTGAGCGGAAGCTGTGCCCGGTTGAGGGGTCGCTTCTACTGGCACCACGACTGGCGCCGGCTGTAATTGCGCGAGCAACGGCGCAGCCAAACTCAGCATGGCAAAGAGAGCCAAAGAATGGCAGATTCCAGTTTTGAGCGCGCGCATGGCATAGCCTCCGTGCTAGCAGACGGTTAGTTCCAATCGGTGCTTATCAAAAATTGCCAGCTGGGGTCAAGAGAAGCTAGCCTAGAGCAGCCCTGAAATGCGGGCATGGTCCGCAAGTTTCACTTCGGGGCGGGCACCCAAATGGGAAATCACTTCGGCGGCCGCAAGAGCACCCAACTTGGCACACAGGTCGAGCGGCTTGCCGGTAGTTAGCCCGTGCAGAAAACCGGCGGCGAACAAGTCGCCGGCCCCGGTGGCATCGACCACGCGCGACACGGGATAGACCGGGACAGTCCAGGTTTTGTCGCCCTGCACGATCACGGAACCGAGTTCCGATCGCGTAAGGATCGCGATCTGGCAGTCGGCCCGGGCTTGTTCGCGTGCCGATTCAAAGTCAGTCGTCTGATACAGCGAGCGGATTTCACTTTCGTTGGCGAAGACAATGTCGATATGACCGCGGATCAGTTGCAAAAAGCTATCGCGATGCCGATCGACGCAAAACGAGTCGGACAACGTGATCGCGGTTTTCCGGCCGGCTTTACGAGCAATCTGGGCTGCGAGCTGAAACGCTTCCTTCGCCTCTGGACGATCCCACAAATAGCCTTCGAGGTACGTGATCTGCGAGCTGGCGACCGTGTCGGCCACGATATCGGCGGTCGTGAGATTGGCACACGCGCCGAGATAGGTGTTCATCGTCCGCTCGCCGTCGGGCGTTACCAAAATGAAGCTACGGGCCGTGGCGGGACCGGCCGTGGCAGGCACGGAATCGAAACCTACGCCTTGCGCCCGCAAGTCATGTCTGAACACTTGCCCCAGTTGATCGTCCTTAACCTTGCCGAAATACGCAGCTCGGCCACCGAAGGATGCGATCCCCGCAGCCGTGTTTCCGGCTGAGCCGCCGGAGATTTCGATCGCGGGGCCCATGTCGGCATAGAGCTTTTCGGCGATGTCTTCGTCGATGAGCCGCATCATGCCTTTCGTCAGACCATGTTTCGCAATAAATGCGTCTTCGACCCGCGCCAGCACATCGACGATGGCGTTACCGATGCAAAGAACGTCAAACCGCGTATCAGCCACGAGCGATTCCCATCATCAACGAGATTACAGACATCGGCGTACTTTGTACTGAGTACCAAGCGATTCGTACATGGCACGCAGGGGGCAGTGCTTCGACCGCCTGGAACAACGAAAATCGCAGTGTTCAAAGGGTCTTTCGGGCCTTATTCTTATCAGCTTCTAACCAAGGAGGCCGGATCCATGCGAATACCACCCGTTGTCTCAACCATCGTGGCTTTTCTGCTGGCTCTGTCGCAGCCCTGCCCCGCTGACGAAAACGCCGATGAGCTCAAGCGGCTGGAGGGCCGATATGAGCGAACGTTTACAAACAATGGGGGCACGCAGTTCAAGGTGGTCAAGGAAGTGGCTGGCGACCAGTCGGTGGTCACGACGTACGATGACGTCGGCAACGTGATCGAGTCGCACACCTCGACGATCAAGGTAGAAAAACGGGGCCCCGTCCGCGTGCACTCTTACTTCAATCTGCTCGTGACGGCTGGACCGGCCAAAGGCGAGCAGCATTTCGAGACGCAGTCGTATATTTACCGTGCCAATGACGAATCGTTCGCGGAAGTCTGGGGAATGCTGGAAGGCGACGCATCCCCGCCGCGGATCATTTATTGGAAGCGTATCAAGACACCGAAATAAGCCCAAGGCAATGCGGCTTATGCGCCAGCTTTCATCTTCTCTGGCGCCGAGCTTTCGGTCTCTCGCGGCTGAAACGAAAAATTCTGGCTCTGGCTGAAAAACGCGATCGGATTCTCATAGACGATTTTGCGGATCACGCTTTCAGGATGTTTCCTCCGCCGCATCTCCATGATGAAATCGGGAACAGCCGTCGGCTTACTCGGTCCCCAGTCGCCGGCTGAATTCACCAGCAGCCGATCTGGCCCATACATCTCAATAATGTCGCAGGCCCGCTGCGGCGTACACTTGGTCGTCGGATAGAGCGTCATGCCGGCCCAAAAACCTTCGTCCAGGACATGACGCACCGTGTGCTCCTCGACATGATCGACCAGCACGCGGCTGTGATCAATCCGGCTGTCATCACAGAGCATGTCTAAGATCATCCGCGTGCCCTGATATTTGTCTTCCAGGTGCGGTGTGTGAATGAGAATCTGTTGATCGTATTTGATTGCTAACTCCAGGTGTTCGACAAACACGGTGGCTTCGTTGCGCGTGTTTTTGTTAAGACCGATCTCTCCAATGCCGAGCACATTCGGCTTGTCGAGAAACTCGGGAATCATCGCAATCACTTCGCGGGAAAGACTGACGTTCTCAGCTTCCTTGGCGTTAATGCATAGCCAGCAAAAATGCTGAATGCCGAATTGGGCAGCCCGCTTGGGCTCGATGTCGGTGAGCTGACGAAAGTAGTCCCGAAAACCATCGACCGAGCAACGATCGAAACCGGCCCAAAACGCGGGCTCGCTCATTGCGGCGCAGCCCATACGGGCAAGTGTCTCGTAGTCGTCGGTAATCCGCGACACCATGTGAATGTGTGGGTCGATGTAGTCCATGGAGCAACTCTTGAGTCAATAACGACAACGCATGTCCAACAAATCCCATTGTCCTACAGGCCGGTCCTCACGGCAAGCAAGACGGCCGACAGCTCTTCGCCAGCCGGAAGTGCCACTCATAGCCGCAGCCGCGATGTTAAGCTTTTCCGTCTAAGTAAGGCGTGCCAAGCGACTCTAACGATATTGCAACTGCTCATGAACTGGTTGAAAGCGTACGGTCGATAGCTTTCCTGCGGGATAAATGCTGCCGGTGGAAATGCGCGTCGACAGCTGGGCATGAAGGATTCATGCCGATTTTCTGGCACCCTTCGATGGATTGGAGCGGTGGAGCATGGATCGCCCGGCAAATCGCTTGCGGGTGTTGACCACGGTAAGTTTGGTCGCGTGCCTGAGTGTCTTGGTATGTGATGGTTCAGTGAGCTACGCGCAGAGTGTTGTGCAGGCGACGGCAGCCAACGAGATCGCCGCTAGTACCAGTTCAATATGCGCATCGACCTCCGGCGATTGTTCGTCGTGTGGATGCAACAACTGCGGCAACTGCTGTGGCGGCTGCGGATCTGTTAGTGACTGCTGCTCATGCTGTGACTGCGATTGTTGTTACAGCTACGACTACTTCACGCAGCGACTCTATGGCAGCTACAGCCGTCTGAATGATCCCAATACGATCGCCTCGGGCTGGGTCAACGGCGGCATTATGGCGAACAGTTTCGCCCCGGCGACGCATTTCAACGGGCCGGTGACGTTTACTGATCGGGACAATGGCCAGCTCAATCAGGTCTACGGCGTGCTGCGCCGGACGACTGACCTGAATCAGAACTGTGGCTTCTTCATCGGTGGTCAGGTCGATTTTTTCTTCGGCAGTGACTACTTTTTTACGACCGCGGCGGGTCTCGACGGAACTTCCTTCGGCAACTTTCCGCGTTGGAACACGACGCAGAGCTTTCTGTATGGCTACTCCATGCCGCAGCTTTATTTGGAAACGGATTACAACGATCTGCGAATCAAGTGGGGGCACTTCTATACGATTTTGGGCTACGAAACGATTCCCGCGGTTGGCAACTTCTTCTATTCGCATTCTTACGCCCTGCAATACGGCCAGCCGTTTACGCACACCGGAATGCTGGCGACGCGGGCGATCAACAGCAACTGGACCTGGAACGCGGGGGTGGTATCGGAATGGAATGAATTCAACTTGCGTGGCGGCGCGCAGTTTTTGGGCGGTTTGACTTTCTCGAACCCAGGCTCTGGGAGCTTGTCGTTTTCGATCGTGTCGGGCGAGGATAGCGATCTCTTGTTTCCGGGCTTTGGGCCGACGTCAAACCGCACGATGTACAGCATCGTGTGGAACCGGAATTTGACCGACCGCTGGACCTATGTGCTGCATCACAGCTTGGGCGTGCAACAGGACACGCTGGGCTTCAACGCTTTAGGCGCGCGGCGGGCCAGCTGGTATGGCATCAACCAGTACCTCTTTTATCAGATCAATTCGTGCTGGACGGCTGGTGCCCGCGTCGAGTGGTTCGATGATCCGCAAGGTTATATGGTCACGGGACTGCGCCCCGGAAATACCGATGCCTTGTATCGCTTTCCGGGCAGCTTTTATGAAGCGTCGTTCGGCTTGAACTATCGCCCGAATGCAAACTTTATGTTGCGAGGCGAGATGCGGTACGATTGGACCACGGCACAGGGCGGATTTTTGGCGCCCGGGTTTCCTGGCTTTCCGCCGAATCAGGCGTTCAACGACAACACGAGCCGAGATCAGTTCCTCTTTGGCCTCGACGCCACTTATCAGTTTTGAGCATTGTGGACTGTCGCGGGCAGAAATGTTCGTAAGACCCACAGGCTAATCCCGGCCAGCAAAACAAGATTCGGGAACAGCAGCGGCGCGAGCGGTGGGGCGCCATAGACGATGTTGTCCCACAGTCGTGGGGCGACTCCCGTGAGATTCGCGTCCATGTGCAGGAAAAAGCCCAGCACACCGACCGCCGCTTGAGTAACCAGCACGAAGCTGCTCAACCACAAGAAGCGGCGTGAGATCGGCGTCAGAAATGGGACTGTCAGGAAGCCGACGGCAAAAGCGCTGCTGACGACCGGAATCCATTCCGTCCAGTGATAGAAAGCGTTCTGGGCATGGTCTGTCACGCTGAACAGAAAATTGCCGAAGAAGCCGCCGAGCGCCATGAGCAGAACCCACAGCGGCCATTCGTTGGAATCGGCCGCTACCATGCGATTCATAACCAGCAATAAGCCAAGACCTGCATAGGCCAATGGTGCGGCAAACGGCGCCGCGTAGACGAGGCTCTTGAGCGTCCGATCATAGAAGAAATGACTCTGCAGATGCAGAATTACGCCTGCCAAACCAATTGCGATCGCTAGCCAACCAACGAGAAAACCCAAATCGCGCCACACCGCGCCGTGTGGCCGGATGACATCGGCCAGCAGCGCTACGACCAAAACGACCGGCGCGGCCAGAGAAAAATAGAGCGGCAAGTATTCAGCCGGGTCGCGAAATTGATTCACGGAGTGCGCCAGAAAGATATCCAGCGCCAAAAAGGCAATATTCACGAGCACGAATAATTCGAGCCACAGGCGGTGTTCGCGCCAACGGCTATTTGCCCGCAGCATCTCTTTTTCCTCGCAACTCCTCGGCCAGCGCTTTAATTTCCACAGTGTGCTCGAAAAGTGGATAGTTGCCGTGCCACTGCGTAAAGTCGGCGCCGCCCATAAAGGCCCCGTGCTTGGCGGTGCGACCGTAATAGTGCCACAGGTCGAAATACTTAAAGTCGAGCGGCGTCGCGAATGGTTGCTTACCCAGCAGGCCCTCTTTTCGTAGACCTTCGACGATTTCCTTGGCGACCTTCACCTTTTCGTTCGTAGCAGTTACGACATCTTCCGCTTCCTTATAGACCTGATCGATGCGCGGACGAGTGTGGCATTGGGAGCACAATTCCTTCATCATTTCTTGCGCTCGGGTATAGTTGGGCCGCTGCTCCGAGACTTCGGCAAACAGCCAGTACGACAGCCGTTCGGTAGTGTCGTGCGTAACGTTCATTCCATTCAGCCCGCTCATGTGGCAGGTGGCGCAAGTTGGAATGAACATGTCGCGCGTCGTCAAATGTTTGGGATCAGCCTTGAGATTGAGCAGCTCGTGCTGAGCCCCAAACATCAACCCGTGTTTCGATTCATTGAAGATTTCGAGCTGCGAATGATCGGGGCCCATGTGACATTGACCACAGGTCGTTGGCAGGCGGGCGATCGCGACCGAAGACGTGTGCCGCGTATGGCAGGCTGTGCAACTGCCGATCGTGCCGTCGTCGTTTGGCTTGCCAATGCTGTGACATTTGGCGCATCCGCTAGCCATCGCCGCGGCGCCCTCGAGCTCCACCAGCGGATTGGGAGGCCGCTTGCTCGCCCCGGGATGAAACTTCTCTGAAAACGCAACTTGCTCGACCGGCAATCCTTTTTCGCCATACACGGCAGCCCACGACGGTGCCCCGTGGCGACTGCGGACGAACTGCTGATAGATCGATTCGTGGCACGAACGGCAATTCGCCGATGTCACCACCTTGCTGATCACAAAGCTGTGATGGTCCGTCTTCTCTTGCCCTTTGGCCGGCTGATGGCAGTCGAGACAGGTCACATTCTTGCTGGCGTGTGCGCTTAACTGGTATTCGTGCACGACCGAGTGCTGAAGCCGCGAGTGGCATTCGGCGCATTTGCCAGTCGCACGCACGAGATCGATAGACGGCTGCTGAACTTCGACCTTCGGCCGCTGGGCATTAATCAAGAACGCGGCCAGCACCAAGCCGAAGCCAATGACGAGCGCGATGAAGACAGACCGAAAAGACATGGCGTTTTCACCTCTCTCAGTGCAACTCTACGTCTTTAATTCTCTGTTTGACGTTGGCTAAAACAGGTTAGCGAGCGGCGACCTTGAACTTCGCCTGCCAATCGTCGTCGTACTCGCGCGAAAAGATCATTTGCACTTGCTCGGCGCGATCGCTTGACTGATCGAGAATCGTAGTAAGCGCTTCGCGTAGCTTCGCGATTCTCGGATCCTGGTCTGCGGAGCCTTCGCCACGTTCCAAGCGGTCAAAGGCGGCGGCGACTTCCAGGATTTTGCAGCGGATCTCTAAGAACTCGCGATTAAGAATTTCGGGTGCGGAAAGCATCGTGAAGTTGCCAAACAAAATAATGATTCGGGCCTTGCTCGTAGTTTCGCGCTAGGCACGTCGAAAATCAAGTCGCAGAATCAGCCGAAATATATATCGCCACCGCCCCCGCAAATCCCTCATAACCGGCTACCGCGGACCACGGCTGCATTCGGCTTGTACTAAGCGGCACTTTCTGCGCAACGCCGTTCCGACTCCGCGAGCGCAAATGACGTAAATTTCCTGAAAGGAGCAGGGAATGACTGGGCCGGCGACGACATTCCGCCTGTTGGCGAACACCGACAATGAATCGGCCGTGTCAGTACTCATTGCCGCGTTGGATGCGTCGCAGCGCGAGGTTCGGGATCAAGCGCTCACCGCTATTCTGCAACGCCAAAGCCAGACGGCAGAATTGTTTTTGTTACGCCGGTGGACGGAGTTGTCGGAACGGTGGAAGCAGCAGATTGCCGAGCGACCCGGGTGGCTTTCGCGGGCTATTCGAGCAGCGATCGTCAACCGCGAGCGGTCGCTGTTTGAGACTGCCTGTGCTGCGGCCGTATTTACACGCGACTACGACGCGATTCCTTATTTGGTCGCCGCTGCGGTTGACCCGATGACCGGGCCCGCGGCAAGCGCCGCGACGGCAACATTAGAACTCTGCGAACAACTGGCCGAGGAATTGTCAGCCCCGCGCGATTATCGTTTTCGTCGCGATCCGCAACTCCAACGCACCCATGCCATTATCGCCTTGGAACAGGCGGCCCAACACGCCGGCGGAGCTCAAGCGAAGAAGCTTCTCGAGGCGTTGCTCCTTTTAGCCGATCGCGAAAGTGGAAATCTCGCCCGCACTTTACTAGCGACAACCGATCGCTCTCATAAACTTGTTATCGAAATTCTTCGCGTCAGCACACGCCCCAGTATCGAATCGCTACTACTGTCATACCTCGACAAGGCGCAGGCGCCGTACGTAGCGATTGAACTTATCGCCCGCCGTTCGGATCTCGGCTTTATCCGTCGCCTGATGCGAAAACTGGCTGGTGGAGCTACAAGTGTCGCAAAGGCCAACTTGCAACGGATCACCGCAATTCCCTGGCTGCGTGGCAAACTGATTGTGCTCGATGGTTTGCGCGAAAACGAGCAGCCTGGCGCCATTCACTTCGTAGTGGAATCTGCTTTGTCGCGCGAGCAGGCGCTCGATGTAGTTGCCTATCTGGCCCGCCATGGCAAGGTGACCGCACGGCGTCTGGCGGCCGAGGTTTTGCACCAATTCCAAGACCCACTCGCAGCAAAGCTGACCGCAGAATTGATGAATGACGATGACCCGCTGGTCCGCGCCGCTGCCGCACGGCAACTACGCGAGCGGAATATTCCGGGAGCAATCCAGCGATTAGTCGCACTGCTCGACAGCCCGCATCCGGCCGAACGTGAAGCGGCTATGAGCAGCCTGAAGGAATTTACGTTCGATCACTTTGTTTCAATTTTTGAGCAACTTGACGCGGAAGCACGGCTTTCATCCGGCGCGCTGGTGCGGCGTGTCGATCCACAGGCTGTGGAGCGACTCCGCGGCGAGTTTTCTGCGATTACTCGGGGCCGAAAGCAACGAGCAATCGAGCTTTCCGTCGCTTTTGGAGCGGTGGAAGAATTGCACGGCCAAATCGCTGCACTTTTAACTGGCGAAGACCAGTTTCTACGCATCGATGCTATTCGGGCTCTCGCCACGTGCGACAGCCGGGCAACCCGCGACGCTCTGCGCGATGCTTTGCTCGATCCCCAGCCACTGGTGCGTGAAGCGGCGGAGTCGGCGCTGGTTGATTTGACCCGTCGTGATACGGTGAAATTGGCCGCCCCTTCCGAGCGTGATACCGTGCCGATGACTGGCTCACCGATAGCGTCGACCGATGCGCTGCCGCCTGCTGCCATTCACACCGGGATTCGAACTTCGGTTGAGGTGCCCGTATGAGCTGCGCGTCGGTAATGCTGTTGGTGACCACTTCGCTGGCGGCCAAAGGGCCCAAGCCGGGAGATTGGTCGTTTGGGTGGATCGGGGTGGCGTCGATCGCGGAGGTTGCGCTCGCAATAATTGTGTGCTCATGGGTGATCATCGCCTATTTATCTGCGCATAAGCAGCGCGAAGGCGATTCACCATGGCGATTGTTTGCCGATCTCTGTTCGGCGCATAAGCTGTCGCGTCGTCAGCGGCGAATTTTGAAACGATTGGCGCTTGAACAGCAACTCGAGCAGCCCGCGACGTTGTTCATCGAGCCCTCGTGCTACAGCAAGGAAAAACTCGGTCCTGACTGGGTTTGCCATGCGGACGAATTCGATCGGCTGCGTCAACGATTGTTCGCCACACATTAGGCCGATGCGGACGTCTCTTTTTGCCAGGGGCTTACCCAATCGCCCCATTGCTGCAAGTAATTGGAGTAGGCCGGCACCGTGGCAACTCGCTGGCTCAGATATTCCTTCACGTCAGCCACGAGTCCTTGCTCGTCCTCGAGCTTGAGTCCGCCGAGCATGACCATCGTCCGTAGAAAGGCAAAATAAGTATCGAGCACGTCGCAGCGGCAGTAGTCATTGATCTCGGCTAGCTTGCCTTCGTTCCAAAGGTCCTGCACCATGTAGCCTTGGACTTCCATTTTGCCGGGCTTGCCAAGCAGATTGGCGACCAGGTTCAGGCCGCCGTTGAATCGCGAGGCGCCAAAATTCGTGAGGACATCGTGCAGGTCCAGATGGCATTCCGTGTTGTATCGGTTTCGCGGCTGCTCATAAGTCTTGCCCGAGCAGTTAAACCAGGCCGAAGCACTGATACCGTAGCGAAACGCAGCTAACTCCAAGAGCGGTAAATCGAAAGTACGGCCGTTGAAACTCACCAAGGTCGGCCGGCGATAAGCTTCCCACCCTCTCCAGAAGTTTTCTGTGATGATGTGCGAGCGGAACTGCGGCTCATCGAGGGCGACGATGTCGATTAAGCTGTAGTCAGCCGCGACTTTCGCGACCACGACCGAAACAGGCACTTGAAACGTGTAGGGAATGAAATCGGTCTCGTATTTGGCAAGTAACTCATCGCGGTACCGCCGCACTGCATCCGCAGCGGAAAGTTCTTGGCCTGGATACCGAATTCTGGATACCAAGTCGCCGTCCGCCACGCTTTCGATATCGAAGATTAAGTAGCGGACAGCGGGTTTGGACATGGGGGCGTGAGTAGGTGAGTGGTGAGTTGTGAATGAATGCAGTAGTGTAGTGGTCAGTAACGACCACTCGCCACCACTCACTAACTCACCACTTACCTTGTTCCCGCTCAACCACGCCCGCCTGCTCGGCCGCTTCCTGCGGTATGTGCAAATCGATACGACCGCTGATGAGATGGCCAAGAGCTACCCTAGCTCACCCGGGCAGCTCACGCTCGGCAAATTGCTGGCCGATGAGCTGCGGGAAATGGGCTTGAAATCTGTCGAGCACGACGCGCACGGCCTTGTTTGGGCCACGATTCCAGCAACCGCCAATCCAACCGCCAATAAGCCGCTGCCGGTGGTCGCATTCAATGCCCATGTTGATACGTCGCCCGAGACGACAGGTAAGAACGTCAAGCCGCATGTCATTCGGCACTATGCCGGCGGCGATATTGCTCTGGCTGGCGATTCCACAAAGGTCATTCGCGTTGCTGATAACCCGGAGCTGAACGCGTTGCACGGGAAGACGATCATCACCACCGACGGCACGACGCTACTTGGTGCTGACGATAAGGCCGGCGTAGCTGTCATTATGGAGCTGGTGCACACGCTGGTGGAGCATCCGCAGCTTCCGCATGGACCGGTTCGAGTTCTTTTTACCTGTGACGAAGAGATCGGCCACGGAATCGATCACGTCGACCTCAAAAAACTCGACGCAACGGTCTGCTACACGCTTGACGGTCAAGGCGCTGGCGAAATCGACACGGAAACATTCTCTGCCGATCTGGCCACGGTGACGATCCGCGGCGTCAACATTCATCCGTCAATCGCTAAGGGGCGAATGGTGAATGCTTTGCGGGCTGCGGCCGCATTTATCGACAATTTGCCGGCCACGGAGCTCTCGCCCGAAACGACCGCTGGCCGCGACGGTTTCGTCCATCCCTACACGATCGAGGGTGGCGTGGCGGTTGTCAAAATCAAGGTCCTCCTTCGCGACTTTGAAACTACAAAACTAGAAACCAAGGCTGACCTGGTGCGAAAAGCAGCCCGTGAGGTCGTCGCCAAAATTCCCGGCTGCCAGATCGACGTGCAAATCACCAAACAATACCGCAACATGCGCGATGGACTGGCCCAAGAGCCGCGAGCTGTTTCTTTTGCTCAGGAAGCTTATCGCCGCTTGAAACGTGAATGCAAATTGACCATTGTCCGTGGCGGCACCGACGGGTCGCAGCTAACCGAGCGTGGCTTGCCGACGCCCAATCTCTCCACCGGCGAACACAATCCGCACTCTCCGCTGGAATGGACCTGCCTCGAAGAAATGACCGCCGCGGTTGAGCATCTTGTCGAATTGGTTAAAGTTTGGGCTGATTAACCAAGGAATCAAATACCCATGGCACGGACGGCCACTCGCCCAAAACTCAGCGTTAACCAAATTATTCACGGCGACAATCTCGCGGTCTTAAAAGACTGGCCTGATAATCTCGTCGATTGCATCATCACCAGCCCGCCCTACTGGCAGCAGCGCGACTACCGAGGCAAAAGCGAGCAAATCGGCCGGGAGAGTACGCCAACTAAGTATGTCGACCGGCTGACCGGCCTTTTCGGCGAATGCCGTCGCGTAATGAAGGCGACCGGCACACTCTGGATCGTCATCGGGGATAAGTTTGATGGAGGTGCTCAGCTCGGCCTGCCTTGGCGCGTTGCTCTTTCGCTCATCGACGACGGCTGGATCCTTCGCGCCGACTGCATTTGGCACAAACCCAATGCGATGCCCTCGTCAGCCAAGTCGCGGCCTACCGTCGATCACGAATACGTATTCTTCTTTACGAAGTCGAAGGACTATTTTTACGACGCCGACGCGATCCGCGAGCCGCATGTCACCTTCAGCGAAAACAGCCGCATGCGGGGCGGCCGCCGCCATTTTGGCGTCCGCGGCGGCACGCCCGAGAGCGGAAAAAATGGCGGTAGCAATAATCTACATGATGGCCGGTGGGACCAGGCATTTCACCCGCTCGGTCGCAACAAACGCACGGTGTGGTCGATCCCACTCTCGAAGTTCCGCGAAGCACACTTCGCCGTCTTTCCCGAATCGCTCGTTAAGACGTGCATTAGCGCCGGTTGCCCCGCTGGCGGCGTGGTTCTCGATCCATTTGTGGGCAGCGGCACCGTGCCGCTGATCGCGCAGCAGCTCGGCCGCAGCTATCTGGGTATCGACTGCGTTGCTGAATACTGCGAAATGGCCCGCCGCCGCGTCGCTTCACGGCCCACGGTCAATTACCGTGCAAAAAGCCGTGTCTAAAAACGTTTGACAGCGTTTGGCGGCCAGCCGATAAAAATTGTGCTTGCCGTCGCGGCGGCATTGGAGCACACCGGCCTCGCGCAATAGCGCCAAATGATGGCTCACTGCCGGCTGGGTCTGCCCCAAGAGGCCGACAAACGTTCGCACATTCAGCTCCGGCTTTTGCATCAAATAATGCAATATTCGGAGCCGCGTCTCATCCGCCAGTAGCTTGAACAACCCAACGAGTTCCTCAGCAGCTGTTTGCTCCAAGATTGCCAGATCGGACGCACAGCCGTTGCTGCCCGTCACCATCACCGGAACGTCGCTCCGCGGAATCGCGGATTCCAAAACCGTTTCCATAATAGCCTCCCCCAATTGTTCGACGAGGGGCCGCGCTGCACTGCTGCCAGCGTGGCAAGAACAGGAGGACCGGATCAATCGCGTGCATGGCCCACGGGCCATGCACGCGCACCCAGTAAAGGGCGAAATCTCGAGTGCTATTCGGCTAATTGAAATAACCAAAGCACTATCGACTAACTAAATCGGTACCACAGAACGCGGTATAATGAATCCGGCTAGTTAGTCGCTTCCTCTGTTCTCGGCCGGTATTGTAAGCCGGCAGATACGCTGCTGAGAACACTTTTTTCCGCATTCGCGAAGTTTTTTTCCCCGCTATCATGTGTGGCCGCTTTACGCTCCGAACACCGCTAACCGTGCTGGCAGAGCAATTTCTGTTTGACCTGGGTCCGCTTAAGCCGGCCGATTTTGCCCCGCGATTCAACATTGCCCCCACGCAAGCAGTTGCGGTAGTCCGAAATTCGCTAGATTCCGACCGACGCGAGCTAGCCATGCTGCACTGGGGCCTGATCCCCAGTTGGGCCAAGGACGTCAAATCGGCAGCCAAAATGATCAATGCCCGCTGCGAAACGGCCGCGGAAAAGCCCGCGTTTCGCACCGCTTTTGTTCGTCGCCGCTGCTTGATTCTGGCCGACGGCTTTTACGAATGGAAAAAAGACGGCAAACGGAAAATTCCGCACCTGTTCGAGCTGCCCGGCAGTCAGCCCTTTGCATTTGCCGGCCTGTGGGAATCTTGGCGGGGTCCCGGTCGCTCATTGCCAGCGGCGCTCGAGTCCTGCACGATTCTGACGACGAACGCCAATGAAATCTGCTCCGAGTTGCACGAGCGGATGCCCGTCATAGTCGAGCCGGCCGACTACCCAGCTTGGCTTAGTCCAGAGGTCACTGACTCTGGCCGAATCGCAGAAATCATTCGGTCGACTCAAGTTTGCGAAAACCTGACGCTGCGTTCAGTCGATGATCCCGCCAAGCTCGATCGCGGCGGAAAAGCAACCCTGCCCGTCCCAAGCGAAACTCCGTTGTTCGACTCGCTGGCTAACTAAACCTGGCTTGCTGACAACTCTTGGCGAATGGTGAAACCTACTGCTCTTCCGGCCAGTGGCCACCCTCGCGCTCGCCGTTGTACCAGGCTTCAACCGCCTTCAGCACATTGTCTCGTTCCATCCGCGAAGCCCACAGCGATTCGTCCTGCTCCAGACGAATTTCGTAGTCCCCCTCGCACTGGCATTCGTCGTCGCCACAAAAGTGAGGCACGTCCGACACCCACATAATGCGATACACGGGGACATGCTTGTCGTCCACAATGACGAAAATCGGCGCGGCAGGCATCGACACGGCTCCAGAATTCCTTTTTGCCAATTCTAGGTTGTCAGGCGACCAACAGGGAAGGGACGGGCGGCATTTCGTTGTCTCGCCAACAGTTGTTTGACCAAGTAAACTGCCAGAATGCCCGCGTCAGCCACTAAAAAAGCCGCCCGCCGTTTTGATTCGCCCCAGCAAGAGTGTTATCTCAATCTCTGGCGAACTTACGACCGCCTGCGGATGATCGAGGACCAGCTCTTTGCCCAGCACGATCTGACTGCGCAGCAATACAATGCTCTGCGACTGCTCCGAGCCGAACACCCCGCAGGATTGCCCACGCTCGCGCTGGCCAGCCGTCTCGTTTCCCATGCGCCAGACATCACAAGGCTCATCGATCGCCTCGAGCAACGCGGTCTCGTGGGTCGTCAACGCGTGGCGGCTAATCGTCGTGTCGTCCAAATTGCCATCAGCGAAGCTGGCATGGTTCTTTTGAAGTCACTCGATCAACCGGTTCGAGAATGTCATCAAAAACAGCTCTCTCACCTCAGCGGCGCCCAATTACAGGCTTTAATTGAGCTATTGCGGACGGCCCGGCAGCCGCACGAAACGGAAACGAGCGCCTGGCGATAAGTGGACTGGAAATTTATTCCGGGGTCGCTTGCCCGGGTTCGGGAGTCAATTGCGAGGTTGACATGATGAATGAATACGCAACACCGCAATTGACTCCCGAACCCTTCGCTCTGCGCCAGGCAATTGCACCGTATCAGCCATCGCTCTCTAGCATCTCAATTTCGGCCTGCTTGTTCCTTCTTGCGTCCAACACGCTCTTCGCCGCCGACGTTCCGCCCAAAGTACTCGGCTACGAGCGAGTCTACGTCTCTGCCGATTCAAACCAAATTGCTGCCGGCCAACTACTCCTCGGCGAGTTGAGCTGCACCTCTTGCCATACGCTTGCCGTGCCCGCGGCGGTTTCGACACAAATTCACCGGAAGCCCGCGCCGGTCCTCGACACGGTCGCCTCGCGAGTCAAACTCGAATACCTGCAGCGGTTCCTCGCCGATCCTCAAACCACGAAACCCGGCACGACGATGCCCAACGTGCTCGCTGGCAAGACGGAGTACGAGCGCGCCGAAATCGTGGACGCGCTGGTTCACTTTCTTGCTACAACGGGAGCCACTACGCTAGGAAATCCCTCGCGTTTCGCCGTCCAGCGCGGCGAAGAACTCTTTCACTCGATCGGCTGCGTCGCTTGCCACGATCCGCGCACACAGCAGCCGATCGAACCCGTTGCAGCCTCAATCCAACTTGGTACGCCCTCGAAGAAATACGCGCTCGCCGGCCTGACTCAGTTTTTGCAAGACCCGCTGGCTGTTCGCCCTGGCGGCCGCATGCCTCATTTGAATCTCACGCCTGCCGAGGCCCGCGACATCGCATCGTTTTTATGCAACGACCTCGATATCGTCGCCGGCCTCCAATACGCCTACTACGAGGGTGAATGGGAAAAACTACCCCAGTTCGAAACCCTCAAGCCCATCGCCACCGGCGACGCCGAAAACTTTGATCTGACGCCCGCCCGCCGCAAAAATCATTTCGCCCTACGTTTCGAAGGTGCTATCGAGTTGCCGCAATCCGGAGATTATCTGTTTTTGATCGGCTCGGACGACGGTTCCCGGCTGCTGATCGACGGCAAAGTCGTCGTGGTCACCGACGGCATCCATCCGTTCGAGCAAAAGCGAAAAAAGGTCGCGATGAAGGCCGGCCTTCACGACGTCGTAGTCGAGTATTTCGAGGGCGAAGGCGAGGAGGCCCTGCAGGTCGATTTCGAAGGCCCAGGGCTAACACAACAGCCGCTCGCCTCGCTGCTCACTTCTCCAGCCAGGCAATCTGCATCGCAAACTCAACAACAAATGTTTGCAATCGATTCGGCCAAAGCCGCCAAGGGACGCGATTATTTTGCGTCACTCGGGTGTGCGTCGTGCCACAACCTCCGCGAAAATGACAAGCCAATCGCATCAACGCTGACAGCCAAGCGCCTCATCGACTTCAGCGGCAGCGGCGGTTGTTTAGACCGGCAAGGCAAATCAACGCCGCGTTACGGACTTAGCGAAGCACAAACAGCCGCCATAACAGCGGCCATTGAGAATGAAGGGAAACCGGCGAGACATACCTCTGCGACACACGAGCTTGATCAGACGCTCGTTCGCTTGAATTGCATCGCCTGTCACCAGCGGGGCCACGTGGGCGGCATCGTTCCAGCACGCGACCCTTTCTTTATTTCCGATATGCCCGAAATGGGCGACGAAGGCCGCATTCCCCCCCGCTTGAACGGCGTGGGTGCCAAATTGACGACCGAGTGGCTCGACCACATCTTCGCCAGCGGCGCAAAGGACCGACCTTACATGCTCACGCGAATGCCGAAATTCGGCACGAGCAATGTCGGTCAGCTGACTCAGTCGCTGGTCGCGGCCGATACCTCCCTAATCACGCCAGCGCCAATGACAAACGTCACCGAAGACGACGAACGTCGCATCAAAGCCGGCGGCCGGCGTCTTGTGGGCACGCAAGGCTTCTCCTGCATTAAATGCCACACATTCGCCGACCAGAAATCGAGCGGCATTCAGGCGCTCAGCCTGACGACGATGACCAAGCGTCTGCGGCATGATTGGTTTTATCACTATCTGCAAAATCCGCAGGCCTACCGGCCGGGCACACGGATGCCGACGGCATTTCCCGATGGCCAGACAACGTTGCCCAAAGTGCTCGACGGGACCGTCAGCGGCCAAATCGATGCCATCTGGCGTTATTTGTCTGACGGCGACAAAGCTATTTTTCCGGTCGGCCTTGTCACGGGGAAAATCGAGCTCGTGGCCTTCGATGAACCAATCGTCTATCGCAACTTCATCGAAAGTGCCGGCACGCGAGCCATTGGCGTCGGCTATCCCGAGAAGCTGAACCTCGCTTTCGACGCCAGCAATATGCGTCTCGCTCTTCTCTGGCACGGCGCATTTATCGATGCCGCTCGCCATTGGACCGCCCGCGGCGCCGGTTTCGAAAAGCCCCTCGGAGACAATGTTTTGAAACTTCCTGATGGACCAGCACTCGCCGTTCTGAGTGATCTTCAAGATGCCTGGCCCAAGACCGCTCCAGATGAACAACAACTTCGCTTCCGCGGCTATCGTCTGGGCGAAAAACGCCGTCCCACGTTACTCTATTTGTGGAACGGCCTGTCGATTGAAGACACTCCGCGACCCGTTGGCCAAGACGATGTCTTCAGCATGCAACGAACTCTCCATTTCGCCGGCAATCAGCAAATTCAAAACGCGTATTTCCGCATCGCCCGCGCAAGTCAAATCACCAAGCTCGCCGACAACGCTTATCGAATCGCTAACCGCTCGACCGTGCGCGCTACGACTGCAGCAGCCCCCATCATCCGTGAGATCGATGGCGAGAAAGAACTGCTCGTGCCAATCATGCTCGACAACAACCGCGCTCAAATCGAGCTTAACTACGACTGGTAATGGCAGCCTACGCTCACCAAGCTGATTGAACAGAAGGCAACAAAGGAAACGAAGATGAACGTCGGTTTTCCTAAATCCTTTGTTACCTTCATTTCCTTCTGTTTATTCTTGCTTAATTTAGCAAGGCCCAGTCTGAAGCAACCAACTTTATCTTCATGCTTTGCTTCCTTTGCGACCTTCTGTTCACTTTTGTGCTTGTCTGCATTTCCCACTGAACTGCTACTAGCAGAAGCCCCCCCCACGGAAAACGATTACTATCGTCTCGTCCGCCTGCCAATCCCCGAGCACATTGTTCTCGAAGCGGGGGCACTCGAGTTTCTTCCTGACGGCAGGCTCGCCATCGGCACGCGCCGTGGCGAGATTTATCTTCTCGACAACCCGCTAAGTGAAAAACCGGAAGACGCGTTCTACTTTCAGTTCGCCCGCGGCTTACACGAAATCCTCGGCCTCGCCTGGCGTGATGGCTGGCTCTATTGTGTCCACCGCTGTGAGGTTACTCGCATCAAGGACGAAAACGGCGATGGCCGAGCCGACGTTTTTGAAACCGTTAGCGACGGCTGGGGCCTCACCGGCGATTATCACGAATACGCCTTTGGTTCCAAATTCGGTCGCGACGGCAATTTGTGGGTGGTGCTCTGTCTCACCGGCTCGTCCAGCAGCAATGCCCTCTATCGCGGCTGGTGCCTGCGAGTCAGCCCTGACGGCAAAACGACTCCCACCGCCAGCGGCATTCGCTCCCCCGGCGGCATAGCTGCCAACGCCGCCGGCGACTTTTTCTATTCCGAGAATCAAGGCCCCTGGAACGGTGCCTGCAGCCTCAAGTGGCTGCGGCCCGGATCGTTCCAAGGCCATCCGATTGGCAACAAGTGGTACAAGGCCACCGGTGGCGTGATCGGCGAGCAGCCGTCCGATCCAACCACGAATAGCCGAATGATGGTCGAGGCGAAAAAAATCCCGCAGCTGGAACCGCCCGCCGTCTATTTTCCTTACGGCAAAATGGGCCAATCCGCTTCCGGCATCGCCTGCGACGTGTCCAGCGGCAAATTCGGTCCGTTCTCCGGGCAAATGTTTGTCGGCGACCAGACGCACAGCACCGTCATGCGCGTGGCTCTCGAAAAAGTGAACGACCATTATCAAGGCGCTTGCTTTCCCTTCCGCGGCGGCATCGGCAGCGGCACGCTGTCGCTGCTGCAAGCTCCCGACGGCTCCCTCATCATCGGCGGCTCCAATCGCGGCTGGGGCTCCCGCGGCTCACTGCCGTATTCCCTCGAACGGCTAGTCTGGACCGGCAAAACGCCCTTCGAAGTCGAAAAAATCACCGCCAAACCCGACGGCTTCGAGCTCTTCTTCACCGAATCTATCGACCCAGCCACCGCCACCGACCCTGCCTCCTACAAAATCTCGACTTACACGTACATCTATCAACAACAATACGGCAGCCCCGAGGTCGATGGGACGATACCTGCGATCACCAAGATCGAAGCGCGCAGCGACGGAAAATCGGTCCGGCTCTATCTCGACGAAATGGCCGAAGGACACGTCCATGAATTCCATCTCGACAAGATCCGCTCCGCCTCCGCCTCTCCGCTCCTACACGCCGCCGCCTACTACACACTCAACTACATTCCATCCCCATAGCCGTCCCATGCCAATAGTCCTGGCATCCCATCAGCTTGGAGCAAACGGGCTCCCGGTGAATCGCCAGTAATTTGTCAACTCATAGCGCGGTGAACCTGGGTGATCGGCGAGCCCTCTAACTGCTTCATGACAACCCGCCTGGCAGTCGACGACCTAATCCGCCGCTTCGCCGACTGCTCCCTACCCCGCGCCGAATGGACCCACGAAGCGCATCTCACCGTCGGCCTCTGGCATGTTCAGACTTTTGGACCATCCGAAGCACTCGTCCGGCTGCGGGATGGCATCCGCCGGCTCAATGAATCGCACGGCTCTGCGAATACAGCCACAACCGGGTATCACGAAACGATTACTTGCGCTTATGTCGAGCTGCTGGCTCAGTTTTTGGCTCGCTATGCGATCGATTACCCACTAGAGCAAGTGCTTTGCGAGCTGCTGACGTCACCACTGGCCGCTCGCAACGCCCTCCTGACTTTCTATTCCCACGATTACTTATTCTCGACATCCGCGCGACTATCGCGGGCCGAGCCTGACCTATTGCCATTGGATCCAAAGCACCTTGATTTGCCGTTGCGTTGATGGCGATACTGTTCGTCGCCCAACCAGTATCTCTCAGCTATTCATGACCCAAAACTGGAATGGTTCGGTATGTCCTGCAAAAACTATTTTCCAGAATCTGGCCCGGTTTTTCGTCCAAATTGCAATCATACATAAGGAGCCAAAGTGTTCGAGGCTCCGCGTAGGCCCTGCCGACTGGCCATACCTGCGCGCCCGCGAAAGGAATCCATTTTCCGCGCTAATGTGTTGCTAATATTAGCGCCAAGGCCTAAACATGAATCGCCCCAACCGTCGACTGCCTCATGCTTTACGCATTTATTAATATCCGTCGCTCGGAAACTTTTCGAAAATATTAGCGCTCGTTCGCCTGCTGTAATCCCCCCCCGGAGAACCTCCATGATCAACATCCGGAATTTGCTCCCGCGGTGGCCCGCCTGCGGTTTGATCCTTGCTTATCTAATCGCTTTAACGAGCTGCAGTGGTTCGCTGCGGGCCCAAGAGTTCGCTCTGCATTCGTTCCAGCGGCAGCAGCTTACCGATGTCTACTATTCCGAAGGCATCGCAGCCGGTGACTTGAATCGCGACGGGCATGTGGACATGGTTTACGGCCCGTACTGGTTCGCCGGGCCCTCATTCGAAAACAAATTCGAGATCTACCCGGCTAAGCCGCAACCGCGGGAGCGCTACGCCGACCATTTCTTTGCCTGGGTCTACGACTTCAACGCTGACGGCTGGAACGATGTGTTGACCGTTGGTTTTCCCGGCACGCCCGCCTTCGTTTACGAAAACCCGAAGTCAGACGGTCATAAAAAGCCGTGGCCGAAGCATCAGGTGCTCGACTCGGTGTCCAACGAGTCGCCGCAGTTCGTAAATATCGTGGGCGACGAGCGGCCGGAACTCGTTTGCACCCACGAGGGCTTCTTTGGCTATGCCACGTTCGATTCGGCTCAGCCGATCGGCGCTTGGCAATTCCACCCGATTTCAGAAAAGGTTGCTCCCGTGCCGTTCGGCCACGGCTTGGGCGTTGGCGACGTGAATGGCGATGGGAAGCAAGACATTTTGATGAAAGACGGCTGGTTCGAGCAGCCGGCAACTCTGGGAGAATCAACTCGTTGGGTTTTCAATCGTGCCAAGTTCACCACAACCGGCGGCGCGGAAATGTATGCCTATGACGTGGATGGCGACGGCGACAACGACGTAATTACGAGCCTCGCTGCGCACGATTTTGGAGTCGTCTGGCACGAGCAGCTTCGCGAAGGCGATAAAATTGCGTTTCGCCAACACACGATCGTAGGCGACGATGCGGCCAACAACCGCTACGGCGTGCTGTTCAGTGAACCGCACTCAGTCAATCTGGCTGATATCGACGGCGACGGCCTGAAGGACATCGTTACTGGCAAAACGTACTGGTCGCACCACACGAAGAGCCCGCTGTGGGATGCCGGCGCCGTGGTTTATTGGTTCCGTCTCGTGCGCGGCCCCCAGGGCGTCGATTGGGTGCCGTACAAAGCCGACGGCGAATCCGGCATCGGACGCCAGGTCGTTGTTTACGACATCAATCGCGATGGCTTGCTCGACATCGCGGCCGGAGGCATGAAGGGCGCAAGTGTGCTGCTCCATCGAAAATCATCGGTAAGCGAACAAGTTTGGAAAGATAACCAGCCAAAAGTTCAACACGAAATCGTCAAGCCGTATGTGTATGCTCCCCCTCCGCCAGCCGCGGTGGCGAGCCCTAAGGCAAGCCCGATCACTGGGGCCCTGGAAGGTGAAGCCTTGAAGGTAATTCGGGCCACCAGCGGGGCAACCAGCGTTCAGAAAATGGGCGCTTTTAAAGGTGGCAAGTGGAGCGGCGACGAGCAGCTGTTCTGGCGCGGCGCGAAACCCGGCGATCGGCTGGAACTGGAGTTCAACTCCCCGCAGGAGGGTACTTACGAGCTGGCAGCCGTATTAACTAAAGCCCGCGATTATGCGATCGTGCAGTTGCAACTCGACAATCAGCCACTGGGCGATACGCTTGATTTATTCTCGCCAGACGTCGTCACGACGAACGAGCTTCGCCTGGGAAAGCACAAGCTCACGGCAGGGCCACATCGGCTGACCATCGTGATTCAAGGTGCGAATCCCGCAGCGACAAAGTCACACATGGTCGGCCTCGACTACCTGCGGCTGATTGCGAACTAGCGCGAAGTGAAATCGTCCCCCTTACCGCTACTTAATACGTAGGCGACGAGATCAAGAATTTCGTCCTTCGTTAGCGGTGCCAACAAGCCGCTTGGCATTGGCGAGACTTTCGTCGGGGCCATGCTGACAATCGTAGCCCGATTGATCTTGGTTCGTTGGCTGGGATCTGTCACGTCGGTGTTCACTTCAATCGTGTCGCCTTGCAGGTTCACGACGATTCCCTGAATCGTCTCGCCCTCGCTGGTGGCAATGACGAGCGGCACATATTGCTCGTTGATTTCCTTGCTCGGATTGAGAATGTGATCGAGCAGATCACGGGCTGAATAGCGGCGGCCAGCCGTCGTGAGATCCGGCCCGCTCATTCCGCCTTGATTGCCAAGGCGATGGCAGGCATAGCAGGCTGCGGCGGCAAACATTTTCCGTCCGTTCGCCAGGTTTGCTTTCCGCATATTCGCTTCGACTGCCTCGGAGAGCTCATCGAGCGTCCATTCGGTTCGTGGCCGCCCCGCGAGCAGCTGCGAATGGCCATCAAGGGCCGATGTTCGCACCGGCTTTTCATCCAGAACTTTTTGCAGCGCTGATTTCTGTTCACTGCTGAGATTAGCAACCGCATCATTACGGATGAATTCAATGTATTTGTCAAAACTGGCACCACCGCGGTAGCTACTGCCCGCCTTCAGCAACCAACGGAAATACGCGAAATGCGATTCGGTCGTCCAGCCGGTTGTGAGCATCCGCAACGAGCGCGCACACTCAATCTGCTCTTCCTGCGACGCCGCCGCTGACAAATAAGCCACGCCTTTCGCTGCTAGGGACGGAGATTGCAGGAAGGCCAACGTTTCGCACAACAACCAGTTCAGCTCAGATTCGGCAGCGGGAAAAAATGGATCGAGCTTATCGGTCAGTCGTCGGATGTGGTTGTCGTTGAAACTCCCAAAACGAATCAAGGCGATTTGGACGGCCCGAACATACAATAGTCGCTGCGGAAAACTAAGTCGGTTGAAGTCGATCACTTCGAGGGCAGCAAGGATGCGGTCGCCAAGCACCGAATCAACCGACGGATCGCCCGATTTGCGGTGTTTTGGATCTATTCCTCCCGCCCTGGCGAGCGCCAATAACGCCTCGACTTGCTTTGCCGGGTCCTTTTCCGCCAGAGCCCGACCAGACCACGTTTCAACTGGCTGATGTTCGATTGCTGTCCGTGCGGCAGATCTTACGAAACGATCTGAGTTACTCAACTGTGGCCATGCCATTTCGATTGCATTTGGATCATTGACTCCGTGGAACTTTTCCAGTTTCCGTCGCGCTTGCCGCTTATCAGCATTGCCATTTTCGCCGGGTACAGGTTCAGTTGACTCACCACCAACGTAAGTCACCCGATACAACCCAGACTGGATCTTGCGTCCGCCAATCGTGAAGTACATCGCGCCATCGCCCGGGTGAATGATTGCATCTGTTAACGGCAGCGGCGCGCCAGAAAGGAACTCCTCTTTTTCGGCTCGATAGCTTGATTCGCGTGGTTGCAGATGGATCGCATAGAGCTTGCCCCAACTCCAATCGAGAGCGAAGAGCGCATTTTGATACTTGGCCGGGAACTTGGCCCCGTAGCCGAACGTCATTCCCGTCGGTGATCCCGGGCCAATATCGAGGACCGGAGACAATGTGTCGGGATAAAACGGCGGCCACTTGCCCGCACCATTCCGCCAACCCCAATCCGCTCCGCTAACTACATGACAAATCCGCGCCGGCCGATACCACGGCAAATTCATGTCTCCTTCGTCGTCGGAATCGAATGTGAACAGCTCGCCGTCGCCGTTGACAGCCGCATCGAACACATTGCGAAACCCGCTGGAGAAAATTTCAATGTCTTTGCCTTCCGGCGAGACACGATAGATGATGCCAGCCGGTGCGAGTACGTCGCGCTGCCGCATCCGCGGGTCGGGCATGTCAGGCAGCAAATGATCTTCTCCCCAGCATGGTGGCACTCGGGTTTTGTAAAACTCGGCGGATTTAGCCGCATTGCCGCATACGAGATAGAGGCCCTGGCCATCAGGCGTGGGAACCAGCGCATGGACCGCGTGGTCGCCTTGCCCCTTGAATTCGCGCAGCAGCTCTGCCTTATCGAGTTTGTCGTCACCGTCAGAATCAGAAACTCGATGGATCCCGCTGGCGATTTTCTTTTCGTAGTCGTTGACCGCCACATAGAGAGCTCCAAACGCCCAAACCATGCCGTTGACTGCCCGGACCGGTGCGGGAACCGTTTCAATGGATTTTGGGTCGAGATGTGATCCCGCAGGCGGCGGCTGAAAACGAAACAAACCGCCGTATTGATCGCTGACCAGAATTCTTCCGCGATCATCGGTACACAAGTTGATCCATGAGCCCTGCTCGCCTGCCGGCACCGAATACAGCAACTCAACCCGAAAGCCCTTCGCCACGCGAATTCGTTCGACCGGCGTTGCGCGATTTTCGTCCGACTGCAAAAAACCGACGGAAAACAATAGGTAGATGGCGACAAGGGCAATGTGCGGAAAATAATGCATATCAGAAGCGCCTCAACTATTTTTGCCAGCTCATGATACTGAAGACGCAATAAATCTGCATTGCTTGCAATTCCCCCTTCGCCACACCAGCATCGCAACTGAGAAGCGCAGGCTCACGAGCGTCGTTCCCCGTGCTTTGGTAAGATTGACATCCGTATATCGTCATAGGAGGCGTGCTTTGATTTCGTATCATCACAGCAAATTGCTGATCTGGTTAAGTCTGCTGATCTTGGCGACATGCGCTGGACAAGCAGCACAACTGGTCGAAGCAGACGTGTGCGTATACGGAGGCACAAGTGGCGGCGTCGCGGCAGCAGTTCAAGTCGCACGAATGGGAAAGACCGTCATACTCGCCGAACCGGGAAGGCACTTGGGCGGCATGACGGCTGGCGGGCTCAGCGCCGTGGACATTGGCGACCCACGCAGCATCGGCGGCATCGCACGAGAGTATTTTACGAAACTCTCCGCCACGGTTGGCACAACGCTCGCTTGGGACAAGCCATTTGTGGCCGCCGGGGGCGGTCCCGCCACGGGTGGGGCGTATGCCATTGAGCCGCACAAGGCTGAACAAGTCTTCCGCGACATGGTTAAGGAAGCCGGTGTAAAGCTGCATCTGGGCGCGCGGCTGGCATCCGTCAAAAAGCAAGGTCCACGAATCACCGAACTCGTTACGGAGGATGGCACGACTTTTCGCGCCAAGGCGTTTCTCGATACGACCTATGAAGGCGACCTGATGGCCAAGGCAGGCGTTACCTATACCTTAGGCCGCGAGGGCAATGCCAAGTATGGCGAGCGGCTCAACGGTATTCATTATTCGGACAAATATCAGCCGCGAACCAATCACCTGAAGCCTGGTCCGCATGGCCGAGTGGCAGGCGGCCAAGGGGTTTGGGATCGCGATTTTCCGCTGGATCCCTACGTTGTCAAAGGCGATCCCAAAAGTGGGCTCCTGCCCCTTATAAATGCTGGCGAACCTGGAGTTCAGGGCGAACCAGCGCCGGGCGTGCAGGCCTACTGTTTTCGTCTGTGTTTGACCACCAACCCCGCGAACATGATCCCGCTTGGGCGTCCACAGGACTACGACGCCCAGCGGTACGAGATTGTGGCCCGTTTCATTGAGGCGTGCCTGGCGATCGGCGATGACATGGACCTCCGCTGGTTTTCCAAGCACGATCCGCTGCCCAATGACAAATGGGATTTCAACACGGCGACCTTCGGTGGCAACCTGCCCGGCGCGAGTTGGGCCTGGCCAGAGGCAAGCTATGCTGAGCGGGAAAAAATCGCCAAGGAACATGAAAGCTATCATCGCGGCCTGCTGCATTTTCTGGCGACGGATCCGCGCGTGCCGGAAAAGGTTCGGAAAGAGGTGGGCCGCTTCGGTTTGCCGAAAGACGAATTCAGCGACAACGTTGGCTGGCCGCACCAAATCTATGTCCGTGAGGCCCGTCGAATGGTCAGTGATTTCGTGATGACGGAGCATCATACATTTGGTCGCCAGTCCGCTGCAAAGTCGATTGGCTTAGGCAGCTACGGGACGGACATCCACGAAATTCGCCGAATTGTGAAAGACGGCGTTGTGATCCGCGAAGGAAAAATCGCCAGCGGTCGCGATAACGCTCCGCCTTACGCCATCGGTTACGATGCGATCGTGCCGCGGCAAACCGAATGCGATAATCTGCTCGTCCCCTTCGCCTTGAGCGCCAGCCACACGGCTTTCGCGAGCATCCGCATGGAACCCGTATTCATGATTGCCAGCCAAAGCGCCGCGACCGCAGCCGTCATGGCACTGAATCAAGGTCTTGCCGTGCAGCAAGTAAACTACGACACACTCAAGACTCAATTGGAACAACAGGGGCAAGTGCTCGTCTGGAAACATTCTGGGCCCTGACTTGTAACATCCAACACATCAATTCATAGCCGATGAAACGCCTTTTACTTACTCTTCTGCTGGGAGCGCCGCTGTCAGCCGCGGCTGATTTGCCGGTAGTCGATCTCGCGGAAGATTCCGCCCGCCAGGTCGTCATCGCCCGCGGCACAGCCGACACCTATCAAGGCCACCCAACAACTCTGCTATTGCCCGACGGCAAAACCATGTTCGCCACGTGGACACTCGGTCACGGTGGCACATGCGGTCCGCTCAAACGCAGTGACGATGGCGGCCGAACGTGGAGCGATCTCCTGCCGGTTCCAGAGAATTGGAAAGACGTGCGCAATTGTCCGGCGCTATATCGCTTAACCGATCCGCAAGGTATGTCGCGCTTGTTCGTCTTTGCCGGCCAGGGGCCGGGTGGTGCCATGCACCAGGCGGTTTCTACCGACGACGGCAAAACCTGGTCGCCAATGCGAACCAATGGCCTCGTCTGCGTTATGCCTTTTTGCACGATCGTGCCGGTCGAAAACGGCAAGAAATTAATCGGCCTCACCAACATTCGCCGCCCCGATGAGACCAAGGATCCGCGCTCGAACATCATCGCCCAAAGCGAATCGGCCGATGGCGGTCTCACGTGGAGCCCGTGGCGAATCCTGCTCGACCTGGGCGAACTCAAACCGTGCGAGCCGGAAGTGATTCGCTCACCAAGTGGCAAGCAACTGCTCTGCGTCATGCGCGAAAACATTCGGACCCAGCCAGCCTGGTTTATAACCAGCGACGATGAGGGGCGCACGTGGTCGAAGAATAGGCCGCTACCGCCCGGCCTGCACGGCGACCGCCATAAAGCCATCTATACTTCCGATGGCCGACTGGTCGTCGTCTTTCGCGATATGGGCCAGAAGAGCCCCACGCGAAACCACTTCGTCGCCTGGGTGGGTCGCTATGCCGACATTATCGCGGGTCGCGAGGGGGAATACAAAATCAAGCTCCTGCATAGCTACAAAGGCAGCGATTGCGGCTATCCGGGATTCGAATTACTTCCGGACAGAACTTTGGTCGCCACGACCTACGTGAAGTATCGTCCGGGACCTGAGCAAAATTCGGTCGTCAGCGTTCGCTTTTCATTGGGCGAAACCGATCAGGTGGAAAAGAAAGTCTTCACAAACGCCGCACAGCAAGTACTGCCAGTGGGCATTGTTCTCGACGACGAGCAGGCCAACTACACGGGCACCTGGGCCACGAGCAACCGCCTGCAGCCGCTCGTCGGGGCGAAATATCGTACCGCTGAGCGCAAAACCACAGCGACGGCCACATTTACGCCCAATATCCCAACTGCCGGACGCTATGAGGTGCGATTGCTTTACACATCCGCGTCGAACCGGGCCACGAATGCGTCCGTCACAGTTCGCAGCGCCGGAGTGAGCAAAACAGTGACGCTGAATCAGCGCAAAGCGTGCCTCGTCGACGGAATTCCTCGCGCGCTGGGCGTTTTTGAGTTTGCCAAAGGACAGGAAGCCAGCGTAGCCATCTCGAATACCGGCGCAGACGGCTATGTCGTCGTCGATGGCCTGCAACTTGTCCCCGAGGAAGAAGCAACTGCGGAACGGAACACTCGTTCAAGCAGTGGTTTCCCTGCCCAAGCCGAGATGCCCCGTACCGTGGTAATACCACCACCGGTGCAACTGCGTAGTGCGGCGCGTCCGCGAGACGTGGATGGCAAGTCGTATGACCTCGTGGTAATCGGTGGCACGCCCGGCGGCATCGCTTGTGCGGTGCGAGCCGCTCGGGAGGGACTTTCGGTACTCTTGGTGAACCATACGCAACATCTCGGCGGCTTCATGACCAGCGGCGCGGGCGGATGGGAAGCTCCCTGCGATTATCTGCGGTCCCCGCTCTACGGCGAGATGCTGACCGGCGCCGCAGCCTACTATCGCGAACAATATGGCGATGGTTCACCCCAGCATGTCGCGTCGCTCCCCAGCCGGAAGAGTCGAGCCCATATCGACCGCGCTAAAGTTGAACCAAGAATCGCCGAGCAGCTTTTCAATCAGATGGTCGAGCGCGAGAAGTCTTTAATCGTGTTGCTTGGCCACGTCGTTGTCGAAACGCAATACGATGGTCGTTTATTAAAAACTGCAACGCTCGAACCGCTGCACGGCGGCGACAAAGTCGTCGTTCATGCGTCTATTTTCGCGGACGCGATGTACGAAGGCGATCTCCTGGCCACCTCTGGTGTTCAATCACAGATCGGCCGAGAGTCCCAAAAGCAGTATGACGAGCCCCATGCAGGCGTTGTTTATACGCGTGAGCGGACCAAGCAGCCAGGCCAGCGAGGATTTCCCCGCGTCGCTGACGAAGGAAAGCTCAACATTCGTTACAACAGCCATGCCACTGGCGAGATCATCACCGGCCCAGCATGTGGCGAAGCTGATAGCAGTGTGATGGCCTACAACTACCGGCTGATCCTGACGAGGAATCCGGCCAACAAAGTTCCGGTGACAAAGCCAGTAAATTATGACGTCGAGCTGGCCAAAGCGGCCGCCGGCGGCGGATTTGTGCCCAACCTGCCTAACGACAAAGTAGCTTGGAACGGTGGACGCCTGATCGGCCCACAGAATGGCTATCCGGCTGGCTCCTGGCCAGAGCGTGAGCGGATTTCGCGGCAATATCTCGAAGCCATGCTCATGCGGCTGTGGTGGGCGCAGAACGATGCAGCCGCTTCATCCGCTGAACGCGCGCAGCTTGCTGATTACGGCTTGGCGGCGGACGAATTTCCCGATAACAATCACTTGCCCTACGAAATTTACGTCCGCGAAGCGCGGCGACTTGTGGGCCGGTTTGTGTTCAAGGAGCAAGACAATATCGTCGCTCCAGGTATCGGCCGCACCCCCATTCACGCCGACAGCATCGCGATGACCGATTGGCCAGTGGATTCAGTGGCCTGTCTTCCTCGCCGCGTTGCCGGCGCGCATCCGGATGGCATTTTTTTCCTGGCAGAAGAATCGCGACCGGCACAGGTGCCTTATCGTAGCTTGCTTACCAAAGAATTGGACAACCTGCTTGTGCCTGTTGCCCTGTCGGCTTCGCACGTTGGTTGGGGAGCCATCCGTTTGGAACCTGTTTGGATGCAAACCGGCGAAAGTGCCGGCTTTGCCGCTAGCCTCGCCATTCGGAATCGCACGACACCAGCAACGCTCGACCCAGATCTGCTGATCCGCAAGCTCGCTGACAACCGCGTGATGATCACATTTTTTAATGACGTGGACGTCACGTCCTCCGATGAGCGCGTAGTCGCCGCCCAATACTTTGGCACCAAGGGATTTTTTGCTGGCTATGATGCGCTCCTCGATGCTCCGTTGACGCAGCGGCTGAGCGCCGTATGGCGGGACGGATTGGAGAAGTTAAAGACGGGCCAACTCGATCCGATGGCGCTAGCCCACGAAGTGGCGCGGGAGGAGCAAAGCCAAGAACAATCGACTGGACAGCGGCGCGGCGATGTCCTCCAAACCATGTGGAAACAACTGCTCGCCAGGTAACCGATGCTCCGTCGAACTCTTCCTGCCATATGTTTGGCGCTGCTATTCCTAGGTGATGCCGCGATGGCAGCGCCGCAGCAGGAGCGAAAACCGTTAAAGGTTGAACCGGTCCGGAGCGCAGCGGCTGCCGAGGTAAACGGAAAGAACTACGACCTCGTAGTCGTCGGAGGCACGCCGAGTGGAATTGCTTGCGCGGTGCGTGCCGCCCGCGAGGGGCTCTCGGTGTTGCTCGTGCAGCACAACAAGCACATCGGCGGCATGTTGACCAACGGTTTGATGCAATGGGACGCAATCTATGGCGGGACCCGCGCCCCGATCTTCAACGAATACGCCCAAAGCATCGACAAGTACTATCGCGACGCCTACGGCTCGGATTCGCCCCAATACTCCGTGGCTCGCTATACGCAAAAGCACTACCCGATGAGCCGGTTCGAGCCGTCCGTCGCCGAGCACCTGCTCAACAAGTTGGTTTCTGCGGAACCAAATATCACGACGCTTCTCGTCCACTATCCGACAACTATCGAACGGGACGGTGGGGCGCTAAAAAAACTCTCCCTCTGCGAATACGGAACTGCCAAAGCCATCACAGTCTCAGGCACAACGTATGTCGATGCAACTTACGAAGGCGATTTGGCCGCGCTGGCCAAGGTACCCTATCGCGTCGGTCGCGAGGGGCATGCTGAATATCGCGAGCCCCACGCCGGCAAGTTGTTTACGAATATTTTGCGAGAAAGCGGGCCCGAGGCCGTCAAGCTTGGCCAGCTTAATGTGCATCTGTATGGTCACAAACAGGGCAGTATCGATCCAGCCAGCCCGCGCACCGCTGACGGTGCCGTGCAAGGTTACAACTATCGCTTCTGCGTGACCAATGAAGCGGAAAATCGCCGCCTTCCCGAGAAGCCCCCCGGTTACGATCGCTCCGAGTACGTCAATTACAACCGCTTGGGAATGAATGCCGGCGCGATCAATGATAAATCGTCATTCAATTCGGCCGTGATGCCGGGAGAGGGGCACGACTACGCAAATGGCGATTGGCCGGCCCGCGAAAAGATCATCGAGCGGCATAAAAACTTCGCGCTTGGCCTCATGTGGTTCCTGCAAAACGACGAATCGATCCCTTCGGACTCGCGGAAGCGCTATCGCACCATCGGTCTGCCGCTCGACGAGTATCCCGACAACAACAACGTTCCCTACGAGATGTACATGCGTGAGGCGCGGCGCATCACGGGGCGTTACGTCTTCACCGAACACGATAACCGGCTGGCTGCCGGTGAAGAGCGCACGCCCAGGCATCCGGACAGTATTGCCTTCACCGATTGGCCGATGGATTCGCACGACTGTTCTTGGGACCGCCGGCCGGGCTTTGCCTATGACGGAAAGCTAATTCTTACCGAAGAATCTCGCCCCGCGCAAATTCCATATCGCTGTATCCTGCCGCAGCGGATCGACAATCTGTTAGTACCGGTCTGCTTGTCGGCTACTCATGTTGCCTGGGGCGCCGTGCGGCTGGAGCCTGTCTGGATGCAGACCGGAGAAGCCGCCGGGTGGGCGGCTGTGCTGGCCAAGCGTCATAGCACGACTCCCGGTCAGCTCGACCCCGACCTTTTACTCCGAACTCTCTGCCGCCAGCGCCACTTCGTGAGCTTTTTCAACGACCTTCAATCACGGGCCGAACACCCCGCCATGCCTGCGGCACAATACTTCGCTACCAAAGGCTTTTTTATGGACTACAACGCGCGCCTCGATGAAAAACTCGACGATAAAATGCTCACTGCCTGGGACCAACTTGCTACAGATTTAAATGTAGCCTCTTCCAGCGGCCGAACGGGCATCGCCCAGTACTTCGCCAAAGCCCGCTCAGGCGACATCGCTGTATCCAGAAGCGATCTTCTGCAATCGCTTTGGAATATTGTCAACGGTCAGTAACAATCGCCCTTGGGTGTGAAGAAAACTCGACTGGCAATGCGACAAGCTAATGGCTACGCTTGGGCGCCAAAAACACTTTTGGGAGCAGTTGATTTGAGGAGAACGACTGCCTATGAACAGCAAATCACTGCTTCGCGGCCGCCGGCATTCGGCAACGCTCGTTTTGCTCATTGTGGGCTGGCTGGGTGGACCGCAGGCGTCATATGCCACCGACTTTTTCCTGACAATCGGCGGTGGTTACGACCGTTCGGGAAATCAGGCTTCTCTAGAAGCTAATGTCATCTTCTTTCAGCAACTGCTCATTGAACAACACCGCGGACCCAGGCAGCACAGTATCTTCTTTGCGGATGGCGATGATCCGGCTGCGGATTTGCAAATTCTGGCTGATAAGCCGACAGAGGATGCTGGACCGGCGACAGCCTTGATTGCGGCCTTGCATCGCCGTCGTGGCGAGGCCCCCACTACGTATCGCAATCACCGCGTTACTGAAATCGCGGGAGCGCTCGATCCGGGCCTCATTCGCAAAAGCTTGGAAACAGTGAGCAGGCAGGCACAGGCTGGGGATCGCTTGATTATCTATGTGACGGCACACGGCAGCGCCGGTCCAAAAAATGATCCATTCAATACCACGATTGATTGCTGGAACGGACGAAAGATCTCGGCTCACGAATTCACTGATTGGTTGAACAACCTGCCATCCGAATTGCCTGTGATCATGGTGATGGCCCAGTGTTACTGTGGCGGGTTTGGCAGATCGATTTTCGATGGTTTGGACAAAGAGAAGGGACTTGCGCCACAGCTGCGGGCTGGATTCTTTGCCCAGCAGCACGATCTTCCGGCTGCAGGATGCCGGCCAGATATTGAGCACGACGAAGAGTTCAGCAGCTATTTTTGGGGAGCGCTAATTGGTCGCAGTCGCAATGGTGTGCCGGTACGTGGATGCGATATCAACGGCGACGGCGTCGTCTCCTTTGCGGAAGCCTATGCGCATGCGGTGACGATTGGAGAAACAATTGATATTCCGCTGCGGACGTCCGAGGTCTTGTTGCGTGCCTTCAGCCGATTGAATGCTGAGCACGTCAAGTCTCTTTCGCGCGATTCGCAACCCGGTTCTGATTCTGAAGCGATTGTCCCGATGGAGCCGGAATCGAACGCTGAGCCTACGCTGCTCACATTAAGCGGCAAGCTGCAGGAAATTGCAGACAAGGGGCGTCCCGTTTCCAGGCAAATGGTGACGGACCTTTCCCAGGCGTTGGGCTTCTCGCTCGAAGACGACGTGACTGCAATTATGTCCGCTTACGAAGAAAGTAGACGAACGAATCGCTTCCAGGGCCGAGGGAGATCTCGCCAGGGATCAGGACGGCGCGAGCTATTGCATGACGTAACCGAAAAATGGCCCGAACTGACGGACGAGAAAAAATGGAGGGAATCGCCACTGCTGGCTCCGGCGAACCAGGACAAATTGTTCGGCGAGATAAAGGATCTGCCCAGTTGGAGTTTCTATGACGAGCGACTGCGGCAAATCGAAGCCGTGAATAAGGAATCCGGTCAAAAAGAACTTCGCAACGTAAAGTTCCGCAAATTAATCAATGCCCTCGAATCGATCGTTCTCGAAAAAAATCTTCCTCAATTTGCCTCCCGCGACGTTCTCGAACGCTATCAACAGTTGCTGTTACTCGAAGAATCATCATTGAACATGACGGCAGCAATAAAGAGTGGAGGCGGCTCTCAGGTTGGTGCTGTCCAGCAATGAATAAGGCCGGCGGAAAGGATGCATGGCGTGCGCATGTGCATGCTTCGAAAATTCTGACGCGACTTGCGTCGATCTCCGGCTCCGGTCGGTTCGCCGACGCGAGCACACTCCTCGACGATCCCGATCTTGTGAGTGTCAAGATTGGTTACTTATATCACGAAGCAAAGCGGATTGATCAGTGACAGCGTTGCTCGCACGTGAAGTCTGTAGAATCATGCCTGCGTTGCAGTAGTAACATCATCTTCAGGGGATACGCGATGGCGACCAATCGAATCCTCATCATCGTTACCAACGTTGGCGAGTACGAGACAGTCGGCTACAGGACGGGACTGTGGCTCGGCGAACTGACGCACTTTTGGGATGTCGCGGAGAGGGCTGGCTTCCAGATGGATATCGCTAGCCCAAATGGAGGCTACGTCCCGATCGATCCAGAGAGTCTCGCGGCAAGCGTCTTGAAAGATGGCGGCACGGACAAACGCTATGAAGATCGAATCTACATGAATCGGCTCCTAAATACCTTGAAGGTTGAAGTGGCGAAGGCCGACGACTACGACGCAATTTACATGACAGGAGGTCACGGCGTTTGCTTCGACTTTCACAGGAGCGCACCGCTCGCGAAACTGACTGCCAGCCTGTTTGAGGCCGGCAAGGTAGTTTCGGCGGTATGCCACGGACCTGCTGGGCTGCTTGAGGTAAAACTTAGCGGAGGCGACTATCTGATTGCCGGAAAGAAGGTAACCGGGTTTTCATGGAATGAGGAAGTCAAGGTCGGTCGCGAGAAAGCCGTCCCTTACAACTTGGAAGAAGAGCTGCAAAGGCGAGGAGCCAAATACGGCAAGGCCTGGACCGCATTTTCCGCGCATGTGGTTGAAGACGGGTTGCTGATCACCGGCCAGAATCCGGCCAGCGCTGCCGATGTCGGTGAGGCCGTCGTGAAAAAGCTGAGTCAACGTGACTGATATGCGGACGACGCTGACATCCCGCCGCCTGCCGGTCCCGTAACCAAGCTGCTCACATGCTTTGGCCGTCGTTGCTCATTTTTTCCTTTAGCTGCCCCGTCATTTGGGCGCTGCCTTTACGTGTGTGTGACGCGGTTCGGTCTCACCCTCCTAGGATGATATCTCCGACGCGCGCAGCAGACATCCAATTCGCTGTCGGCGTGCGGAGCGCCTGGGGACTGGGCCTCACTGGCTAGAGGGACTTTTCGAATATGTCCAGTCCGCGCTGGGCAGTACGGCGGTTGATGGTTAGCGCAGGGAAAAGCATAAAGACGTTTTCTTCAGCGGAGATGAGCAGGCCGTTCTCGCGGCAAGTATCGCTAATCTCTGTGGCATAGTCGTCGTCGTCAACTTCGAGCTGGCGACTATCCGCCTAACCAGACGCACTTGGATGCCGAAGCCTTCTCCGCCAATACGCCGGCTGGTGCCTGCAATACTTGCCATGGTTTAGGTCGAGTGTACGACGCCACGGAAGCCTCGATGGTGCTGGGTGATCGGCTGACGATTCGACAGCGAGCGATCGCGGCCTGGCCACCAGCCTGGCACGGGCAGAACCTCCGCGACATCGTCACGACTTTGGGATTCGACATCGATGTCCCATGGCGCCAGCTCTCGCGCAAAGTTCGTGACTGGTTGCTGTTCACGGAAGAGCAACCAACGGTGCCCGTGTATGCCGGTTTTACCTTGCAGGAGGTCCACCAGGCTCGCAAGTGCAAAGAGGAACCCAGCTATCAAGGCACGTTCACAGGTGCTCGGCGCTATGTCCCAACCGTTAATGATTCCTGTACGAACTTGGCGAATCTATACTCTCGCCGTCATCTGCGCTTGTACAATGGATCGTTCCGCACCCGAGGATTGTCATGGCTGACTTAAGCACCACCGTCGATGGCCTAAAACTACCCAACCCCCTCATCATCGCCTCAGGCCCGCCCGGCACGAATGCCAACGTCATCGGCAAGGCCTTCGATGAAGGCTGGGGCGCCGTCATCTGCAAAACAATCAGCCTCGACGCCTCCAAGGTCGTCAACGTTCAGCCCCGCTACGGCCGCCTGCGAACGGCCGATTCGAACGAAATCATCGGCTGGGAAAACATCGAGCTCATCAGCGACCGCCCCTTCGATACCTGGCTCGATGAGTTCAAACAAATCAAAGACAAATATCCCGACCGCGTCCTCATCGCCTCGATCATGGAGGAGTACCGCCAGGACGCCTGGATCGAAATCATCGACCGCTGCCAGGCCGCCGGCGTCGATGCCTTCGAGTGCAATTTTTCCTGCCCCCACGGCTTGCCCGAGCGCCGCATGGGCTCCGCCATGGGCGAGAACCCCGAAATCCTCAAAGAGGTTTGCGGCTGGGTCATGTCAGCCGCCAAAGTCCCCGTCTGGGCCAAAATGACCCCCAACGTCACCCACATCGAAGATCCCTCCCGCGCCGCCCTCGCCGCCGGCTGCCAAGGAATCAGCGCCATCAACACCATCCGCAGCGTCATCGGCGTTAATCTCGACACGCTCCGCCCCGAACCCTCCGTCGAAGGCTACACCACCCCCGGCGGCTACTCCTGCAAAGCCGTCCTCCCCATCGCCCTCCGCATGTGCATGGAAGTCGCCCAGCTCATAAAGCACGACTTCCCCGGCCGCTCCCTCTCCGGCATCGGCGGCGTCGAATCAGGAAATGACGCCGCCCAATTCATCCTCCTCGGCGCTAATACGGTCCAGGTCTGCACCTACGTAATGAAAGTCGGCTACCGCTGCGTCCAACAAATGCTCGACGAGCTTGCCGCCTTCATGGACAAACACAACTTTAAAACCCTCGACGACTTCCGCGGCCATACCCTCCAATACTTCACCACCCACCACGATCTCGTCCGCCGCCAATCGGAAGCCCGCCAGGCCGGCAAAGCCACCGCGCAGAAAACAACTGGCCAACCCCTCAAAGCCGACCACGAATGGCGCGGCGACGACTTCGTCAAACAATCCGACTCCCTCGCCCGCGGCTAGTAGGTCCCGACCGCCGGGCGGGAGCTCGAACCGCAAGCGACCGTTCACTTGCCAGTTCAAGTGCCGCCCCGCAAGCCGCACCCGGCTTTCTAATTCCATCGCACCACCAAACAAAAAGCCCCTGGTCGGTTCAGGAGGCCGACCAGGGGCAAGCGACGGACGTTCGTACTAAAACACGTGTACTGAGTTCAGGATTGCTCAACGAGAAAGTCTTACGCGTGTTGTCGTGCAAACCATTCAAACGTCCAGGAACTACCAGCAGTAAGTCACACCGGCAAACGCACCGTGGAGGATAAAGTTTCCATTGCGGCTCATCACGCCAACCCCATCGTAGTCGGCGAATTGGCCATGACGCACATTGCCATCAACCGTGGCCACACCCGCCAGTCCGAGCACGCGATAGCCAAAATTGGCGCTCCAATTGTTGGTGATCGCCCAGCGGCCGCCGAGATCGAACTGACCCGCAGTGGCAAACGCGTCGCGAGTCGAGTGGATATCGAAGGGAGCGTTGGGGTAAATACCGGTATTGGCTACAGCGGTTCCAGCGGTGCCATACACCTTTTGCAGTTGGTTTACGTGATTATCGTAGATGCCGAATTTGCCAATCACATAAGCTTGCAGGCGATTGGTAACACAGTAGCTCAAACCGCCACCAACCTGAAAGCCGAACAGGTTGTTCGTCAGAGCGACTGCATAGTTCAGTTCATCGACATCCCCATTGATGCGCGTGTCATTCGGGTCAGCCGAGAACAAAAACCCTTCGCTAAAATTGATGTAGCGGAAGCCAGCCACCCAACCAAAGCCCCACGGCGAGCAACCGTTGCCGTTGCAGCAGCCACAGCGTCCCAGGCATCCAAACGGTCCACCGTTCCAGGAACTGCCAACAAGGTTAGCCTCAAAGCTGTTGAAATTATAGCTATACGTCGTTTGCTGTAGCGCGGACGATGTGAACGGCACATTGGCACTCGCGCCGTTGTAGGTGAGCTCGCTGAAGTCGATCGTCGAGTTCAAACCATTAACCGCCGAAATGGTACGGCTCGCTGGAAAGACCCCCCAGTAAATAACTTCCAAGGCATTGGGAGCGCAACTGCCGCAACCGCAGCCAAAGCACATGCCGCCACCGATTTCGAAGCCACCGTTCCACAGATTATTCAAGTTCTGGGAACAAAAATTGAGTCGCTGTGCGCCGGTGGTGTCATCCACGCTGGTCACAAATCCGCCCTGCCGCGATTGCGTCATGAGTAGCGCGTTCGCGAACACGTAATAGTTGTGGCAGCAATTGCAGCCGCCGCAGGGGCTGCTGCACGAGTCGCATCCGCTGTAATCGCCCTTCATCGCGCCGTAATAATCCGGCGACATCAGCGATTCCTTCGGAATTTCAACCGCGCTCTGAATTGGGCTCTGCACAGGTCCCTGCATTGGCGTTTGCTGGGGCCCTTGCTTGGGCGACTGGATCGGGCCAGTTTGCACCGGCGACAATTCGTGCGGGCCCCACGCCTCGAATTCCGCGGCTGTCTGCCGAATTGGATAACCGTTGCCGATTGGCGGCAGCGGCGGCACCGGAAAGTAACTGGACGGGCGGGTGTCCTGGCACCAGCCATTGGTCAATGCGGCCAGAACAATGGCCAAGCTCGCGCATCGTGCGCCATGGAACTTCATCGCATACTCCTTACGCTCATCGATCCATCGATCTCGCGGCGCGTCGTCCGTCGGGCGCCGAGGATGGTTTTATCTCGCAGAAAATCCAAAGCCGGTCTGGTAAGAAGTCAGACGTCAGAAGTCAGAAGTCAGAGTTGGAACGCAATCCCAACGCTGACTTCTGACCTCTGCCGCTCCGATCTCTTCCTTCTACGGCCTCGATCGAGGACGGGGACTAGATGTCCCACTTCGATGGCGTCCGTTCCTCGCGTCGCCTCAATGCGACGCAACACGCAAAGCAATCGCTCGCAGTAGGCACACTCCGTGTGCCGTCGCCGCCAATCGCCAGCCTCGCCAGGTAGGGCCAAGCTCACGACCTGCCAACGACGCGCGAGCCTTCACTTTATGGCGCTCCGTCCGCGTGTCAGCTTAAGGAATCGTCAACGTGCCAGCATTGCCACCGCCCAATTGCGCCTGCGATCTTAAAAATTCGTAGCACCGCACGCGCCTCAATCATCACGCCCGTTTTTGCCCCTGCGGCCGGACTTTCACGTTTTGAGGTCCGTACGAACTACGACCAGCGCCCCGCCCATACAGGCGCAATCCCCGTCACAACGCGCCCCAAACTGCGACCGTTCAAAAGCCGAAGCACCTATATGCCACACCGTTAGCGAATTGCAACTCATCCCAAAAAAGTCTTGCCCTGGCTGAAATGCCACGAATGCCGATCATTCCGCAACCTTTCGCGGGCCAGTCGCTCGTTTATGCGCTTTATGTCGGTTGGAACGCAGGCCCGCGAGCTCCATACAAAGTCAGTAGGGTAGGACGAGCGATCCCCAGATCGCGCCGGCCCACTACCAGCGGTACAAATGGCTTCGCACTTCGCGCCGGGTGCCACTGACGGCTCGGCCAGCAGTGTTCTCGCCAGACGGTTCCTATTCCCCGAACCAAGCCGGAAACGCAATCGCCAACACCATTCCCACCGCAAACAGAAACACCCCGACAGCGATGCCGCCCATAAATCCGACTCCGGTCGCTCGCCATGCCGAAGCCGTCTGGCCGCCACTTTCCAAATGGCGTTCCACCGCCTCACCCTGCAACGATTTGGCAATCCCATACATCCCAAACGTAAACGCGGCTGCAAAAATCGAGTCCGGAAACCTCTCCGGCAGAACAAAACCCACCGCCAGCAAGCAACAAGTAGCCACGACTCCGCACGCAATGATCAATTGGCCCAGCCGCGCTTTCCCCAGCCTCCAATAATTGAATGCCATTAACAGGCAGCCAGCGATCGGCGACCCCAAAAACGTCGCCCAAGCCACGTGCCCCGCCGAATACAACTTGTACGGCTGCCCCGCCGACTCCACCGACGGATCGACGAATTCATCCAACGCTGCGGGCGAAGCATAAGGGTTTTCATCCATAGCGTCCTATCCTATCCCTCGCCTGCGCAGCACCGACTACTCCTGTAATCCAACTCCTGGCCGACGCCAAACAATGACAGAATCGATTTAGTTACGCCTAAGACACAACAACCCCATCACGAATTACTACATCGCCGTCCTTATTGTCCTTGGGTTTGCCGAACTTGAAATCGGTGATCGTGTCCCCGGTGTTAATGATAAACAAGTCGGCGCCCGCGCTGCCTGTAAGTTGGTCGCTGGTCGAATCGCCCAGAACCTCGTCGATGAAGTCATCAATCATGGCGTTCGAGCTACTGTGCGTACTGGACCACGCTTGGCTTATCGAGCGCAGATCGGCCATATTAAATACGCAATCGACTGCTCCTGACACCAAAATGTCATTCCCCGCCGAGCCGACGATTCGATCCTTACCCAAACCACCGATAAGAAAATCATTTCCGGCTGCCCCGGTAATCGTGTCATCGCCAGCACCGCCAAAAATTATGTCGTCTGCGCTGCCCCCAGTCAGAGCATCGTCCCCTTCGCCGCCGTCAACTAATGCCTTGATGGCCAGTCCACTCAGATCGATTCGGTCGTTGCCGCCACGGCCCCAAATCCGAACCTCGCTTACGCCAGCCAAGCTATGTTGCGCGCCGTTGACGACAATATTCGCCCCGCTCACAGTGATCACATCCGATCCTGCCCCACCGCCGATTCGCAGAACGCCACCTGTTTTGCTGACTCCGCTGTACGAACTGATCGCTAGGTTCACCGTGGCGGTCGCTGTGCCGCCATGGCCATCGCTAACTAAATAACTAAACGAGTCGCTTGTTGCCCCACTGCCTAGGCCCGGCGTGTAGGTAAAGCTGCCATTGGAGTTGAAGATCAGCGTGCCATGTGCCGGACCCGCGATGATCGTGGCAACGAGTATATCCCCATCGATATCCGTGTCATTAGCCAGCACACCTGGCGCCGCAACGGTCAGCGTGGCATCCTCAGCAATCGAATAGCTATCGTCATGAGCGACAGGCACATGATTGGTGTGCTTGCCCGGGCTGCCGGGGTCGTGGATCTCACCATTGGCGATCAAGTCGTCATCGCCAAGCTGACCATCGACGAAGTGCAATATGATTTTGAGCGGATCGTCGGTGCCCGTCGGTTGAATGATTTCGGCGCCAGTCGTTCCGTTGTATAGAAACTCATACCAATGCGGATTCGAATCATCAGGCGTCGGGCCATACTTAAAGTAAGTATCGACAGCCGTATCATGCGGCAAATACAACGTCACCGTCGTCGCATCGCCTGCCGTTACGTCGTCAACAACGAACGCCAGAAAACCGATCGGAAACGCCACGCCCTGTGGTGCATCTCCGGCCGACGGATTAGCAATTGCCTCCACATTTGCTAACGTCGTCGAACTCGGCGACTCCAACGTCACATACTGGTGATCGTTCGCGCTATTGGGCAGCGATGTCACGTTGCTCTGCTGGCTATCCGGCGTACCGTCACCATTTCCGTCGCCGCCGTTTGGCCCCGCATCCTCCGTTGTCGGATCAACACCGTCAGAATCGGCGGGAGCTGAGATATTGATCGAGGCGCCGACAAAATTCACTTGATCTAAAGCGACGAAAGACGATTCGCCCACCGTGTCGTTGCCGTACACCAAGATCTGGTGTGCTGGCAGCAAATCGGCCGGATCCAGATTGAACGCGGCAATCCCGGCCGCATCGGCGTGAAATTTCGCGGTAAAAAGCACCTTCGGCGCTGTGCCCAGTGACGAAACGCCGTCAAATGCACCCACTTCGTCGATCAATCCAGGCACGGACGTATTGCCCGACTGGTCATTCGGATAAGCGGGACCAAACACCAACGGATTGGCGGCTAGGCTCGTCATGGACTGCGCGTACGTCAGGTCCATGTACGCGGAAAAAACACCTCGCACCAAGGGATTATTAAATGGGTCAAGACCATTCGGACGAAGGTCTTGCACCGTGGCTTGAACTAAGAATTCGCTCCCAACCGGTATCGTCATAATCGCGTTACCAGCCAGATCCGTCGTCGTCAATTGGATTTTCACGAGGGGCGGGGCCGCCGTCCCCGTAATCGTGAGCGCCGCGCCGACGAAATCCACTTGATCCAAGGGCACCAATGACGATTCGCCGACCAAGTCGTTGCCGTACACCAAGATCTGGTGCTGAGGAAGCAAATCGGCCGGATCAAGATTGAATGCCGCACTTCCGGCGGCATCGGCGTGAAACTGTGCCGTGAAAAGCAACTTCGGTGCTGTACCGGTCGCCGAAAAACCATCGAAAGCCCCCACTTCGTCGATCAATCCGGGCACGGACGTATCGCCTGATTGCGAATTCGGATAAGCGGCATCAAATACCAATGGATTTGCGGCGAGACTTGTCGCTGACGGGTTATACGTCAGGTCCATGTACGCGGAAAAAACGCCCCGCATCAGCGGCTGATTAAACGGATCAAGACCATTCGGGCGAAGGTCTTGCACGGTGGCCCGAACTAAAAAATCTGTTCCAGCCGGTACGCTCGTGATCACATTGCCGGCCAGGTCCGTCGTCGATAATTGAATTCGTACCGTGGGCGGAACCGCCCCCACGGTAATCGTAGCCGTCGCCACTTGGCTGATATCAAAACCGTCCGTGACCTGGTACGTAAAACTATCAATTCCGACGAACCCCGCGAATGGTTGATAATCAAAACTACCGTTTGAATTAAACGTCAACGAACCGTGGGTCGTGGAAGTAACTATGGACGCGCTGATCGGATCGTTGTCTGGATCGCTATCGTTGCCCAGCACGCCTGGAGCCGGCACACTTAGCGGCTGATTGACGATCGTGGAGTACCCCGGGTCATCTACAGCCGCGGGAGCATGGTTCGCTCCCGGCGTAATCGTGAGCGAGGCGTTCAGAAATTCAACCGCCACCGCGTCATTCGAGCCATACACAAGTGAATAGTGCGCCGGCACGATGGCCGGCATGAGCGCTGCAAAATTTACCGTCCCTGCGGCGGTCGCGTGCAAGGGCACCGAAAATAACGTCTGTGGATCGCTTCCCAGCGGATTCAAAGAAGCAAAGCCGCCAACCTCATCCAACAGACCGGGCGTGCTTGCGGCACCACTGGCATAATAAACATACTCTGAGCCGTGCGTGATCGGCCCGCCAACTCCGACCTTCAAGGCGTCATACGCCACATCCACGTACGATGCAAATACGCCACGCGGATCACCGCCGGACGCTGGACGCAGATCGGTAACTGTAGCTAGAAGCAGGAAATCGCTTCCCTGAGCGATCGAGCTGATGGGGTTGCCTGATGTATCGGTTGTGGTCAACTCCACCCTCATCTGTGGAGATCCAACGTTCGCACCACCGCCGGCCAGTCCGTCCAACGGTTGCGACTGCACGTTGAGATAGTTAACGATCATCAAAAAATCGAGTGGCGAAACAAATCCATCGTTGCTGACGTCAGGATTGATAACGGGAGGAGGCGAGCCTATCGGACCACCCCCAAACTCGTTGATAAAATTGACCACGATCGCACCATCGTTGGGCGCAATGGTCCCATCGTTATTTACATCCTTCCGGCTGCGAACGGTAATGGTGGCGGTCGCAACTTGACTCTCGTTAGAACCGTCTGAAGCTCGATAGGTAAAGCTATCGATCCCGGCGAACCCACTGAACGGCTGATACGCGAAACTGCCATCTGAGTTCAATGTCAACGAGCCATGTGCGGTGGTCGTAACCAACAACGCACTGATCGGATCGTTGTTCGGATCGCTATCGTTGCCCAGCACGCCGGGAGCAGGCACGTTTAGCAACTGGTCTTCGGATGTGCTGAAAGTAGGGTCATCAACAGCAACTGGTGCTGTGCCCGTGCCAATCGTGAGTGTGGTGCCAACGAAATTCACTTGATCCAACGGGACCAACGACGATTCGCCCACTAAGTCGTTGCCATATACCAAGATCTGATGTTGTGGAAGTAAATCGGCCGGATCCAGGTTGAACGCGGCACTCCCAGTAGCATCGGCGTGAAACTGCGCCGTAAACAGCAGCGTCGGCGCTATACCGAGCGGTGAAACGCCGTCAAACGCCCCCACCTCGTCGATTAAACCGGGCACGGAGGTATTGCCCGACTGGGAATTCGGATAAGCGGAACCATACACCAGTGGGTTGGCTGCAAGACTAATCGCTGACTGGTTATACGTCAGGTCCATGTACGCGGAAAAAACGCCTCGCGCCAGAGGATTGTTAAACGGATCAAGACCATTCGGCCGGAGGTCTTGGACCGTGGCCTGAACTAAGAAGTCGCTCCCAGCCGGAACGCTCGTAATCGCATTGCCGGCTAGGTCCGTCGTCGTCAACTGGATTTTCACGAGGGGCGGCGCCACCGCCCCGGTGATTGTGACCGTCGCACCCACGAAATTGATTTGATCTAAGGGGACCAATGACGATTCGCCCACCGAGTCGTTGCCGTACACCAAGATCTGGTGTGCAGGAAGCAAATCGGCCGGATCCAGATTGAACGCGGCACTCCCGGGAGAATCCGCGTGAAACTTCGTGGTAAAAAGCAATATCGGCGCTGTACCGAGTGGTGAGATGCCGTCAAATGCCCCGACTTCGTCGATCAATCCTGGCACGGAGGTATCGCCCGAATGGTCATTCGGATAGGCGGAACCATATACCAGTGGATTGGCGGCCAGGCTGGTCGTTGACTGTGCGTACGACAGGTCCACGTACGCCGAAAAAACGCCTCGCGTCAGAGGATTGTTAAACGGATCGAGACCATTCGGCCGAAGGTCTTGCACCGTGGCCTGAACTAAGAAATCGCTCCCAGCCGGCACGCTAGTAATCGCATTGCCGGCCAGGTCGGTCGTCGTTAACTGAATTTGAACGATCGGTGTGCCGGTCAACACCCATCGTTCCTCAAGCGATTCCATTCTCAATCGGCGATTACCCTGGATTGAGCGCCGCCGACGCTCGACGGAGTTTTGCTTTCGGTTCGCCATAAGGTTGTAAGCGTTCAGCATCCTCAACAATCTCCTCGGCTGATGGGCGAAATAATGCCTTTTCGGTACTACGAGTGCGCGCCGCCATGCCGCGCACCGCGCCTAACGCTGGAAGAACGACCGTCGTCTTAAGCGTCGGCTGAAAGACTCTACCCGCGAACGGGGCAGATGTATAGCAGATTCCAGCTAGTTTTCCCGAACTTTTAGCGTTCGTATTCGCGACGTGCGACAGGTGTAGGCTGTCGCTGCGACTCACGAAACTACTCGAGCCTCAAAAGCAAATCCCCCGCCTCCACCCGGCTCCCAGGCTTCACCAAAACATCCGCGATCCGTCCCTCCGCCTCGCTCGAAATCGTCGTCTCCATCTTCATCGCTTCCAAAGTGAACAACTTCTGCCCCTTCGTCACCTTGTCGCCCACATTTACCGCCACCGTCACCACCATCCCCGGCATCCCCGCGCCAACATGCTTCGGATTTCCCGCCTCCGCCTTGGCCGATTTCGTCGTCGCCGACTCGAGGGAGCGATCCACCACGCTCACATCCCGCGGCTGCCCATTCAGCTCGAAGAAAACCGTTCGCGTCCCATCCGCGTGCGGCTCACTCACCGTCAGGAACTTGATGATCAGCGTCTTCCCTTCCTCGATATCAACCGAAATCTCCTCGCCAATATCCTGCCCAAAGAAAAACACCGGCGTCGGCAGCACGCTCGTATCCGAATAATCGCGGACATGAGCCGTGTAGTCCTGATAGACCTTCGGATACAGCAAATACGACAACGCATCGCGCCGATTCGGCTCCCGATGAATCATCGTCCGCACCTTTTCAATAGCCGCGTCAAAATCCGCCGGCGGCAAACTCTCACCAGCCCGACCTTCAACCGGCTTCCGATCCCGCAAAATTCGCTTCTGCAACCCCGCCGGCCAACCACCCGGCGGCTGACCCATCATGCCGGATAACAAATCGATGACCGACTCCGGAAAAGCCAGATCGCGGTTCCCACTCGTGATATCGTCGGCCGAAAGGCCTCCTGCCACCATAAACAGAGCCAAATCGCCAACCGCCTTGCTGCTCGGCGTCACCTTCACGATATCGCCCAGCATTTGATTCGCTTCCGCGTATGCCCGACATACCTCCTGCCACCGATCCGCCAGTCCCAAAGCCCGTGCCTGCTGATACAAATTCGTGTACTGCCCGCCCGGCATCTCGTGGCTGTACAGATCAGCCGTCGCCGGCAACAAGTTGCTGTCAAACGGCAAATAAAACTCCCGCACCGCCTGCCAATAATCCGAGATCGCCGACAAGCCTTTACCGTCAAGCTGCGTGTCTCGATCTGTGAACCGCAAGGCCTCCACCAGCGCATTCAAATTCGGCTGACTCGTCCCACCTGACATCGCCGCCATCGCCCCATCCGCAATATCCAGCTTTTCCTCCGCCGCCTCGAGAATCGCCCCGACCTGCATCCCCGCCGTATCGTGCGTATGAAAGTGAATCGGAATCCCAATCTCCTGCTTCAGCGTCTTCACCAACAGCCGCGCCGCATAAGGCTTACACAAGCCGGCCATATCCTTGATCGCCAGGATATGCGCCCCATACTTCTCCAACTCCTTCGCCAGCTCCACGTAATACTTCAGGTTGTATTTCGTCCGCTTCGGATCGAGGATGTCGCCCGTATAACAAATCGCTGGCTCACAAATCGCCCCCGTCTCCAGCACTGCCTCCATCGCGACCCGCATATTGGGCGTCCAGTTCAGCGAATCGAAGATGCGGAACACATCCATCCCGGCCGCAGCCGCTTCTTTGCAAAACTCGCGGACTACATTGTCCGGATAACTCGCGTAACCCACCGCGTTGCTGGCCCGAAACAACATCTGAAACAAGATGTTCGGAATTTTTTCCCGCAGCAGAGCCAAGCGCTGCCATGGATCTTCCTTCAAGAACCGCATCGACGTATCAAACGTCGCCCCGCCCCACATCTCCAAGGAAAACAGCCCCGCCGCCTGCCGCGCATACACATCCGCGACTGCCAACAAATCATGCGTCCGAAATCGCGTCGCTAAAAGTGACTGATGCGCATCGCGAAACGTCGTATCGGTCAAAAGCAATTGCTTCTGCCCCAAAATCCAATCCGCAAACTTCTTCGGCCCCAACTCCTGCAACTTGTTCCGCGTCCCCGGCGGAATCGCCGCAGTCAAGTCCCATTCTGGCACCGGCGCCGCCGCCCGTCGCGCCGCCTTCGGCAATCCCTTCACGAGCGGATTACCATTCACGGCGATCTCACCCAGGTAAGTCAACAACCGCGTCGCCCGATTCCGCCGCCGCGGCAGCGTGAACAAATCCGGCGTCTCATCAATAAACCGCGTCGTAACCTGTCCGCCCAAAAAATTCGGATGCGTAATCAGCCGAATCAAAAACTGAATGTTCGTTTTCACGCCGCGAACACGAAACTCCTGCAAACACCGCTCCATCCGACTCACCGCATCGACAAACCGCCTCCCCCGCGCCGTCACCTTCACCATCAGCGAGTCATAAAACGGATTCACCGTCGCCCCGCTGAACGCACTGCCCGCATCCAGCCGAATCCCCATCCCGCTCGCCGAACGATAATGCGTGATCCTCCCGTAATCGGGCAAAAAATTGTTCGTCGGGTCCTCCGTCGTCACTCGGCACTGCACCGCAAAGCCCGTCGTCTTCACCGCCTCCTGGCTCGGCAACCCGATCTCCGGATCGGCCAGCGGCACGCCCTGAGCCACCAAAATCTGCGACTTCACAATATCGATTCCAGTGACCTCCTCCGTCACCGTGTGCTCCACCTGAATCCGCGGATTCACCTCGATGAAATAAAACTGATTGGTATCCCGATCGACGAGAAACTCCACCGTCCCCGCGTTCTCATACTTCACCGCCCGACCAATCTTGATCGCCGCATCACACAATTCCTGCCTCACCTTCGCATCCAAGTTCGGCGCCGGCGCAATCTCCACGACCTTTTGATGCCGCCGCTGTACCGAACAATCCCGCTCAAACAAATGCACGAGGTTTCCGTGCTTGTCACCCAAAATCTGCACCTCGATATGGCTCGCCCGGCTGATGAACTTCTCAATAAACACATCCGGGCTGCCAAACGCCGACTGCGACTCCCGCTGCGCCTGCTCAAACGACGCCGCAAAATCCGCATCCTTCTGCACCACGCGCATCCCGCGCCCGCCGCCACCCTTCGCCGCCTTCAAAATAATCGGATACCCCAACTTCCCCGCCAGCTGACTCCCCTCCGCCACCGACTTAATCGCATCGCTGCCCCCCAGCACCGGCGCACCCACCTGCTTCGCAATATTCCGCGCGAAAGTCTTATCTCCGAGTTGCTTTAACGCCTCCTCATGCGGCCCGACGAAGGTAATCCCCGCGTCCGCACAAGCCCGAGCCAAATCCGGGTTCTCCGACATAAACCCATAACCCGGATGAATTCCATCGACGCCATGCTCCTTCGCCACCGCGATGATATTGGCGATATTCAAATACGACCGGATCGGCTCCCCCGGCTTACCAACCAGATACGCCTCATCCGCCTTGAACCGGTGCAATGCATACCGATCCTCATGCGAATAAATGGCAACGGTTCGAATGCCCAACTCATGGGCCGACCGGAACACACGGATGGCAATTTCGCTGCGATTGGCGACGAGAAGCTTGGTGATTTTTGGCATGACCTGCGGCAAAAACGGCGGAAAAAGAACGCCGCCGCTTTAAGCCGGCAGCATCGCCTTCGTTATGCTGAAGCATAACCTACCAACCCCGCTTTGGGATGTGCCGATTGAGCGAGACAGACGACACAAGTGACGACGCAGACAGCGACTTTGGCGTGCCCATTCCCGGCCCAGTTCTGCCACCCGACCAATGGGCCCGCACCGCCATCAAGCGACTGCCTCCGCCCGGCTACATCGACTGGTCCACCGTCTTTGGCCGCAATGCGCCCCTTGTGCTCGATTTAGGTTGCGGCAACGGCCGTTTCATTATTTCCAGCGCACTCACCAGACCGGAGTTCGACCATATTGGCATCGAAATCCTGCCCGTCGTCATCCGCTATGCCACGCGCCGCGCCAACCAGCGCGGCCTGTCAAACGTGCGGCTCGCCGTCATCGGTGCCTACGAATTTCTCGGCCAGTACATCGCCCCCGCCCGCGTCGCGGAGATCCACCTCTATCATCCCCAGCCCTATCGCGACTCCGCCAAGCAACATCGCCGCCTGCTAACGCCCGAATTCCTCGCCCTCCTGCACCGATCCCTCGTGCCCGGCGGCCTCCTTGTCTTACAAACCGACAACAAAGCCTATTGGCACTACCTCCGCCGCGTCGCCCCACTGTTTTTCGACGTCACCGAACTCGCCGGCCGCTGGCCCGACGCCCCAAAAGGCCGCACCCGCCGCGAAATCTACGCTCGCCGCAAAAACCTGCCCATTTTCCGCGGCGAAGCACGTCCTAGGCCCGAATTAACCGCCGAAGCCCTCCAGCAAATCGCTCAAACCGCTCCCCGCCCGAATTTTAATGCCTGACAGGCATTCAACTTGCCGCGACTGCCGATATCGGAAAGATGGTTCATGGGCGAAGCAATAACGCCTGTAACGAACATAACGCCCGAGCGACAGTTGCCGCGCCATGACTTGGGTCGATCCAATTCTCGATCGCTTAGCCGAAAAATCCGCCATCGGCTATTCGCCTAACGGCAAAGCTGCGGCCGAGCCCACGGCAATTGGCGCCTTAGCGTATATAGCCCACGAGCGCCCTGCTGCCGCGCTCGCAGCCGCGACTGAACTTGCCGCTCTTCAGCAACCCAACGGCGAAGTCGCCGTCCGCGCCGGCGAAGAATGGCCAGGCTGGCCAACCAGTCTCGCCATCGTCACCTGGTCCGCTATCCTGGCGAGCGGCAAGCGTGAGCTTGCCGGTAATTTGACCTCGGCCGACGCACAAACCGACCGACATACTCAATTTGCCGACCGTATCTCTCGCGCAGTCACCTGGCTCCTCTCCCACCGCGGACAAGGCGTGGAACGCTCCGACAACTTCGGCCACAACACCGAGCTAGTCGGCTGGGCTTACGCCGAAGGCACGCACTCCTGGATCGAGCCCACGTCCTTTGCTGTCCTGGCTCTCAAAGCAGCCGGTCGCCAAAACGACACGGCTGCCCGCGAAGGCGTCGCCGTCCTCGTCGACCGCCAACTCCCCGGCGGCGGTCTCAATTACGGCAACACCTTCGTCCTCGGCCAGCTCATCCGGCCGCACATCCAGCCCACCGGCATCGCCCTCCTCGCTCTCGCCGGCGTCGAAGACCCTAGCGGCCGCCTGACCAAGACCATCGCCTGGCTCCGCCGCAACATCGGTCCTCAAACAACTCCGACTTCGCTCGCCTGGGCCATCCTCGGCCTCAGAGCCCACGGCGTCGATCTACCCGAAGCCGACCAATGGCTCGAAAGTTCCGCCGCCCGCGTCATCATCCGCGACGACTCTCCGCATAAGTTGGCGCTCCTGGCTCTCGCCGCGAAAGGATGGCCGCAATGAATACTGAACCGAATCGCTCGCAATCGATTAACGACAACAGCAACTCCACGCGCCTGATCCACAGCCGCCGCGCCTGGCTCATCGGCGGCGGCACCGCCGCCGCCCTCGTCGGCGCTGGCCTGGTCCGCCACTGGCGGCGCGAAAAAACCCCCGTCTTCATCGCCAAAAACCAAAATTACCAAAGCGACCTGGTCCGCACCATCAAAGACGGCCTCACCTCCTGCGGCTTCGTAGCCAACTCCGTCCAGGGCAAAAACGTCCTCCTCAAGCCCAACATGGTCGAGCCAATCCGTGAGTCCCCCCACATGACGACGCACCCCGCGATCGTGCTCGCCGCTGCCGAAGCCTTCCGCTCGTGGGGCGCGAACGTCACTGTCGGCGAAGGCCCCGGACACCTCCGCGATACTGACCTGGCTTTGTCCGAATCTGGCATCGGCGAAGCCCTCGACTCCGCCAGCCTCCCCTTCGCCGATCTTAACTATCAGGAAGTCGCCTGGACCTCCAACGGCGGACGCAAAAGCAAGCTCAACGGCTTTTTCTTCCCGCAAGCCGTCGCCGAAGCCGATGTCATCGTCTCCCTGCCTAAAATGAAAACCCACCACTGGGTCGGCGTTACCGCTGCGATGAAAAACCTCTACGGCACCATCCCCGGCTGCAAATACGGCTGGCCCAAAAACGTCCTCCACTACAGCGGCATCCCCGAAACCGTCGTCGACATCAACGCCTCGCTTCCCCGCACCATCGCCATCGTCGACGGCATCGACTGCATGGAAGGCGACGGCCCGATCATGGGCACCCGCAAGCACATGGGCCTCGTCCTCGTCGGCACCAACCCCGCCGCCGTCGATGCCACCGTCTGCCGTCTGATGGAACTCGATCCTTATGCCGTTCCCTACTTGTGGCTGGCCGCCAATCGCCTCGGCCCCATCGACGACAGCAGCATCACCCAGCGCGGCGAACCCTGGCGGCCTCTCGCCAAACCCTTCACCATCATCGACCAGCCCCACCTCAAGCAACTCATCCGCCGCCGCGGCATTCTGGTAAGCTAATTCACAACCGAAAACTCGTTCCCTCTCCCTCTGGGAGAGGGTTAGGGTGAGGGTCTTTGACGCTCGAATCGCTTACCATCTCACGTAGGACTCCCCCCGTGAAACTGCCTCGCCGAACGCTCCTCCAAGCCACCGCCGCAGTCTCAATAAACTCGGGCCTCACCACCCTCCTCCGCGCCCAATCCCCTCCCCCCATCATCCACCGCGGCGGTTCTCGCCCAACCGCCCCGCGCGGCACCGCCAGCGGAGACGTCGCCCACGACCGCGCGATCATCTGGAGCGCCTCCGACCGTCCTTCCCAAATGGTCGTCGAATGGGCCAAAACCGACCGCTTCACGGATGTCACCCGCGTCCTCGGTCCCGCCGTAATCGAAGCCACCGACTTCACCGGCAAGCTCGACCTCCGCAACCTCCCCGCCGGCGAACGCATCTTCTACCGTGTCCTCTTTCAGGATCTCCGCGACTTGAAAAACTGGAGCGAACCCGTCATCGGCTCCTTCGTCACTCCTCCGCGTCCCGACGGGCCCGCCCGCGACCTCAAAATCGCCTTCACCGGCGACGTCTGCGGCCAAGGCTATGGCATCGACCTCGCTCGCGGCGGCCTGAAGATGTTCGAAACCATGCGCGCCGCCCAGCCCGACTTCTTCATCCACCTCGGCGACACGATCTACGCCGACAATCCCATTTCTGCGGAGCAAAAACTCGACGACGGCACGCTCTGGAAAAACGTCACCTCCGAATCCAAGTCCCACGTCGCCCAAACGCTCGACGATTTCCGCGGTGCCTACCGCTACAACCTGCTCGACGAAAATGTCCGCCGCTTCAACTCCGGCGTCAGTCAGCTCGTCCTCTGGGACGACCACGAAACCCACAACAACTGGTTTCCCCAAGGCCGCTACGAAGACCAGCGTTACGACGAGCAAAGCTCCGCTCTCCTCTCCGCCCGCGCCCGCACCGCCTTTCTCGAATACCAACCCATCCGCCAATTTGCTCACGACCGCGAGCGCATTTATCGCACGCAGCGCCTCGGTCCGCACGTCGAAATCTTTGCCTGGGACATGCGCAGCTACCGCGGACCCAACACCCAGAACAAACAAACCGAGCTCAACGACGAATCGGCCATCCTGGGCAAAACGCAACTCGCTTGGCTCAAGCAACGCCTCGCCGCCTCCACAGCCACCTGGAAAATCATCGCCAGCGACATGCCCCTCGGCCTCGTCGTGCCCGACAAGCACGGCTACGAAGCCGTCGCCAACGCCGACAACGGCCCGCCCCTCGGCCGCGAGCTCGAAATCGCCGACCTCCTCAAATTCATCAAAGACAAAGCCATCCAGAACGTCCTCTTCATCACCGCCGACGTCCACTACGCCGCCGCCCACTACTACGACCCCGCCGCCGCCAAATTCACCGACTTCACTCCCTTCTGGGAATTCATCGCCGGCCCCGCCCACGCCGGCACCTTCGGCCCCGGCAAGCTCGACCCCACCTTCGGCCCCCAGCTCAAATTCCTCTCCATTCCACAAGGCCTCAAAGCCAACCGCCCCCCCAGCGACGGCTACCAATTCTTCGGCACCCTCCAAATCTCCGCCGCCACCAAAACCCTCACCGCCCAGCTCCACAACATCGCCGGCAAAGAAATTTACTCGGTCGACTTGGAACCGAGCTGAGATCACGGCCAGACAAGCCATCGCCCGGCAGGGCGTGCGCCAGTTGCCAGGGACTTCAGTTCCTGGAAGCAAATTCCAATATCCTCTCGCCCGGAGGGCGAACGATCCGGACTATCGCCTGTACGCATCCTTATTGCATTTGAGGCCCGGAGGGCCGGCAAGAAGTAGCCCCGACCGTGAGGTCGGGGGTTGCCGGGCCAATCAAAAATTTTCTAGGCCCGGAGGGCCGACACGGGCATTTTGCGACACGCAAATACAGACGGCTGTTTGCTGGCGGTGGTAGTTAGACCTGCTTTGACCGCCAGATAGAATTGAGGGAATGCGCTACCGCCTCCGCACGCTGCTGGTCCTCTAACCCTTCAATGGCCCGATTAAACGCCACTAGCTTTGACGATCCCGCCTGGTCAATCGTCGCGAAAGGCTGGGACGAGTACGCGAAATGCAAATTCGCTGAGGCCATTGCTAGTTTCACAATGGCGCTAAATTCTTTTAGCGAGCGTACGCCGTCGGCGGCGATTATGGAGACGTATGTTTGCCGTGGTGCGGCGTCTGGCCGAGCCGGAAATGTGCATTCGGCTATCGACGACTTCACGAAAGCAATTCAAATCGATCCTCAGTCTGAAAATGCGATTTACAATCGCGGAGTCGCACGAGAACAATTGGGGCAATATGGACTCGCCATTGAAGATTTTGGGCGATCAATCGATCTGAGTCCGACTGACAAACGCAGCTATATCCGTCGTGGTGTTTGCCGCAAAAGGCTGAATGATGTGTTGGGCGCTCGTCGCGACTTTGCTGAAGCGAGACAATTAATAACAGCTGAGAAGCCGAAGTATAGAACGATAGGCGAGAAACCGCCGTCGCGCCTGATTGATGCCCCCATGCGTTTTCCGCCGCCACCCGGAACTCGGTTCTACGTCTGCTTTCGAGTGAACGGCTACGAACCATTCCCACCCTATGAAGAGATGCTTACGGTCGTGGCCGATCACCCGGATGAAGCAATTGACCAGGTTCTCCGCGATGGTCCCGCTCTTGACCCGAGCCGCCGGTACGTCACTGCGATATGGTTCAACCACAATGGTCGGGCGCGTAGCTGTGTTGCTTGGCTTAGCCCAGACGATAAGGCCGGAAACTAATGCGCTACCGCCTCCGCATGCTTCTAATCCTCTTAGCAATTGGCCCACCACTGCTGGCCGCGGCTTGGTGGTACTACAGCCAGCCTATGCTGGTCTACGTTTTCGCCTTCTCTCTGATCGGAATAATTCCCCAATTGCTCGTGGCCGCCTTTGGCTAAGGCTTTGGAGCGCTTTGTCACCTGATAGGTCGATTACCCGGCGGCCACGACCGCAAAGACTCCAAGTTCTAACGCCGGCCAACTTGCACACGTAACAAGGGCTCCCCTCTCCGCCGGTACTCCGGGGGAGAGGGGCTGGGGGTGAGGTGGAAACCGTTCACGGCAGCATTCTTCGAATGGACCAGACTAGTCCACTCAGCTTCTCTCCCCGAAAAACTCTTCTTCCGCCCCAACTGTCTCCCATCTCATCACTTAACGCGCGCGAATTCCCTACCGAGCCCCGGTACTGAACAGAATTTCATTGACACGCGTGTTCTTCTGTGCGCTACTCCGGTTTTTGCCTTCCAACTTCTCCCGTAGCCTCCACCATGTCCACCGCGCCCCTAAACCCCGAACCCCGAATCCCGAGCCCCCTTCCTCCTTCTCCCCGCGACTTCCTTGCCTACGAACGCATCATCATCGACGGCTTCAGCACCCGCCAAGCCGCTGAAGAATTGAAAATCTCCCAAACCCGCGTCCGCCAACTCGTCCGCAAAGTCGCCGACTGGCTCGCCGAAAATCTCCCGGCTCACAACGAAACCCGCCAGGCCGCCCAACTCCGCCTCGCCCAGCACATCGCCGCCGACCGCCTCCATCGCTACTTAAGCGAAGTCGAGCACGCCTGGCAACGAACTCGCGAAACCAAATACCTCTCCCCCATCATCCGCCTCCTCACCGCCCTCTCCAAAATCCCCGCCCACCCCCACACCCTCCTCGCCCTCGTCCCCGAAACGCTCCGCGACAACCTGCCGGCGAGCGGTGGGCGTCAGCCCACTGACGTCGAACCAGCTACACACCTCCAGGAGTCAGCCCCGTTGTGGCCGGTCTCCGACCGTGCCACCACCCCGACCGAAGGTCTCCCTGCGGCCAGCGGTCCGACCCCACCATCCGCTTCTCATGGCCGCTCTACTTCCCCCCAAATCCAAAATCCCCAATCCCCAATCCAAAATCCCTCCCCTCCCCCAACCAGGGCCTGCTCACCTCAACCCAATAACGCCCAAGCCCGCGACGCCCAAAACTCCCCGTCCCAACCCGTAACTCCCAATCACACAAACACTTCTCCAAACCGCCGCCCCCATACCACCACCGCCCGCCAAACCTTTCTCACTCCTGCTCACCCCGCGGGTGCCACTGGCATGCTGCCATTGCTCTCCCCCGACCCCATCCCAAAATCCACGATCACCCAACTCCAACTCACCCCTCAATCGATCAACCTCTCCACCCCCAAACACTCCTCCCGCCGTGACCGCCGCCGTCTTCAACGCCTCCTAGCCAAAAGATAAAGATAACGAGCACCACTCACCTACTCACTCCCCTGACCAATTGACACTTTTTCCAACCCCCTTTAACATCCGTAATTCCCCTGAAATTCACGGCTGTCGGCCCTTTCACTGTTTGCCGACGAGTTTTGCCGTAAGTCGAGGCACAGATGGCAGTTCCAAAACGCCGACATTCCAACTCGCGATCCCGCAAACGCCGGTCGCACCACGCCAAGCATCCCAAGCAGCTGGCGTTCTGCCCCAAATGCAGCCAGGCCACCCCGCAACACGTCGTTTGCTCGAAGTGCGGCTACTACATGGGCCGGACGATTGTTGAGTCGGACGCGGAGTAGTTCAGTTGTTCGTTTAACGCCTAGCCGAAGGCGTAGGTGCCTGGCGATTCTCGGTCGTCTGTCGGCTCCCCGTTAAACGAAAGAGGAAAAGGTCGGTCTAATGTCTAAGCCGGCTTTTCTATTTCCCGGCCAAGGTGCCCAGACCGTCGGCATGGGCCGTCAACTGGTCGTGACGACGCCGGCGGCGAAGCAGCTTTTTGACAAAGCCGCGGAAATTTTGGGCTACGACTTGATGCAGGTCTGCCTGGAGGGTCCGGCCGAGAAGCTCGATTCGACGGTCTATAGTCAGCCCGCGTTGTTCGTTACGAGTCTGGCCGCTCTGGACTCGCTCAAATGGACCAAGCCCGACGTCGTTGAAAGCTGCACAGCCGCGGCTGGTCTCAGCTTGGGCGAATACACGGCCCTGGTGTTCGCTGGCGTCATGAGTTTCGAAGACGGCCTACGCGTCGTTCAAGAACGCGGACGCGCCATGCAAGACGCGGCTGACGCGGTGCCCAGCGGCATGGTCAGCGTTCTCGGGCTGGATGCCGAAAAAATTGAAGCCGCATGTGGCGAAGCTCGCGGAAACGAAATTCTGCAAATCGCCAATTACCTCTGCCCGGGCAATATCGTTGTCTCGGGCCACAAGACAGCCTGCGAACGATTGTCTCCGATCGCCGAAAAAGCCGGCGCGATGAAAACGATCCCGCTCGCCGTAGCCGGCGCGTTTCATACGCCGCTGATGCAGCCAGCCGTTGAGCGTCTGAAAAAAGCATTAAGTGGCGTGACGCTGAATAAGCCGCGAATTCCCGTCATTTCGAACGTGGATGCCGAGGCACATGACGATCCCGAGCAAATTCGCGAGTTGCTGGTGCGGCAAGTCGTGGCCCCGGTTCGCTGGGAAGACTCCATCCGCAAAATGCTCTCCCATGGACATACTCCCTTGTGGGAAGTCGGACCGGGACGAGTGCTGCGTGGACTGCTGAAGAGAATTGATCGGAAGGCTGAGACGGATGGAGTGGAGTGCTAAACACAATTCCGAATGACGAAGCACGAATGACCAATGAATGACGATTCTTCCTGCTTCTGCCATTGGTCATTCGGATTTCGTCATTCGTCATTTGATGATCGGAGCCTATTTTGGCAGACAATCCTTACACATCACTGAAGGTTGACCTCACCGGCCAAACCGCTCTCGTCACCGGAGCCTCGCAAGGCCTTGGCAAAGCCATCGCCGCGGCGCTCGCGGCGGCCGGTGCCAAAGTGGCTTGCGTGGCCCGCAGCGCCGACAAGCTAAAAGAAACGGTGGACACCATCACCGCCGCCGGCTTTCAGGCCGAAGCATTTCCCTGCGACGTGAAAGAAAGTGCCCCGGTCGATGCCTTGATCGATGGCCTCGTCGAAAAATGGGGCAAGCTCGACATCCTCGTCAACAACGCCGGCGTGACCCGCGACACCTTGCTCCCCCGCATGAGCGATCAAGAGTGGGACGACGTGATCGACACCAATCTCCGCGGCTCATTTCTGTTCGCCCGCGCCGCTTCGCGCCACATGATGCGAGCCCGCTATGGCCGCATCATCAACATCTCGAGCGTCAGCGGTTTGATGGGCAATCCCGGTCAGACAAATTACTCGGCCAGCAAAGCCGGCCTGATCGGATTTACCCGCAGCCTCAGCCGTGAACTCGCCGGGCGCAAAATGACGATCAATTGTGTATGCCCGGGCTTCATCGAAAGCGAAATGACGAAGGTGCTGGGCGATATGATCATTGAAGAGGCCAAAAAGCGAATCCCCGCGAAACGACTGGGCCAACCCGAAGACGTCGCGGCTTGCGTATTGTTCCTCGCCAGCCCGGCGGCGTGCTACGTAACCGGGCAGGTGCTAACCGTGGACGGCGGCATGACTGGATAATGACGAATGACGAAGCACGAATGACCAATAACGGCAAACTCACGTTTATTTGGTCATTCGGATTTCGTCATTTGATCATTTGCCTCCGTCTTGACCCAAATTGCGGATTTCCTCTATCCTGTTGAGTTCAATTCCTGGCTGAAGTCAGATAATTAAAGTCAATTAGTTCAGAACAATTTGCGGCTTACGGGCGTCGCTCCCGGCAGTCGCTACTTCCCCATCCTGGAGGACGGTGATCGTGGCATCCGTCGCAGAACGCGTGATTGAAATCGTCGCTGAGCAACTCGGCGTCGACAAAGAGAAAATAACGCCCGAAACCTCGTTCGTGAACGATCTTGGGGCCGATTCGCTCGACACCGTCGAGCTTGTCATGGAGCTGGAAGAAGAGTTTGACATCAACATTCCCGACGACGCCGCCGAGAAGATTCAGACCGTCGGTCAGGCGATTAAGTTCATCGAGGAAGCGCAAAACTCTTAGCGTCGCAGTGAACGAATGAAACGGCGCGTCGTAGTTACGGGCCTGGGCTGCGTTACTTCGCTGGCCTGCCAGGTCGAAGAGCTTTTCAAACGCCTCCTTGCTGGGGAGAGCGGCATTCATCCGCTGCGCCTCATCGAAGGACTGGAGCGATTTAAGGTGCGCTTTGGCGGCGACGTGTACGACTGGGAACCCGAGAAATGGCCGGCGGCCTTTATTGCTAAGCCGGATTCATTTACCGAAAAGAAAGAGATCAAACGGCTGGACCGCTTCTCGCAGTTTGCGATGGTCGCGGGATACGAAGCCGTGAACGACTCCGGCCTCGACTTCTCTAAAGAAGACCCCAACCGTTGCGGCGTCATCCTCGGTAGCGGTATTGGCGGTTTGAACGAGATTGAAGAAGGCTGTATCAAGCTCCATGAAAAAGGTCCCGATCGGGTCAGCCCGTTCGTGGTGCCCAAAATGATGCTCAACGCCGCCGGCGGCAATCTTTCGATCCGCTACGGACTCAAGGGAATCAACTATTCCGTCGCCACGGCTTGTGCCAGCGCCAACAACGCGATTGGTGACGCCCTGCACGCGATCCAACGCGGCCTTTCCGACGTGGTCATCACGGGTGGAACCGAGTCGGCAATTACTCAAGTGGGACTCGCCGGCTTTCAAAACATGAAGGCCCTCTCCACCCGCAACGATGATCCCCAGCGGGCTAGCCGGCCCTTTGACAGCGACCGCGACGGCTTTGTGCTCAGCGAAGGCGCTGGATTATTGGTCCTGGAAGAGTTGGAACACGCCAAAAAACGCGGTGCCCGGATTTACTGCGAACTGGTCGGCTTTGGCGCCAGCGCTGATGCGGGGCATATCACGCAACCGGACGATCAGGGCACCGGCGCCGCGCGGGCGATGAGCGAAGCGCTATTGGATGCGCAACTCAATCCGTCAGACATTGGCTATATCAACGCCCACGGCACCAGCACGCCGCTCGGCGACAAGGCCGAAACTCAAGCAATTAAGCGGGTTTACGGCGAGCACGCTAAAAAAGTGGCGATTAGCAGCACGAAGAGCCAGGTCGGGCACACACTCGGCGCTAGTGGCGGTATCGAAGCGGTCGTAACCGTCAAAGCACTCGTCCACGGGACGATTACCCCGACGATCAACCTCAGCAATCCCGATCCCGACTGCGATCTCGATTACACGCCAAACACCGCCCGGGAGCTGCGTTTCCAATACGCGATGAGTAATAGCTTCGGTTTCGGGGGCCACAACGCTTCGATCATCGTCGGCGCTCTCAAATAGGCCGGATGCGTCCATATACTGGGTACTTAGTGCTCGCAACTAAGTGCCAGGTCGCATGAACGCTGTCATCAATTCTGCGGTATTAGCCACGGGAACTTTGGCAATCGCGATGCCACTTGGCGTCGCTCTCGCCATTCTGCTCACGCGGTTTGATGTTCCCGGACGTCGAGCCGCGATAGCTTGCCTCGGCGTGCTGCTGTTTCTTCCGCTTTATGTGCAGCTCTCCGCATGGGACGCGGCGCTCGGGAAGCTCGGCTGGCTGACGCTCTCGCATGGCTCACTGGCACAACCATTCTTGAGCGGCATGCGCGGCGCCATCTTTGTTCATGGGATCGCGGCAATTCCGTGGGTCGCACTCATCGTCGGCATCGGCTTCTCGCAAGTTGATGCTGCTCAGGAAGAAGCCGCATTGCTTGTTGCCTCTCCGAGAATGGTTGCCTGGAGGATTACTCTGCCGCAGGCGCTGCCTTTCATTGCAGCAGCCGCGCTATGGACCATCGCTGGAACGATCGCGGAAATGACGGTCACGAATATCTATCTAATCAATCCGTCCGAATGGACACTGACCGAGCGATTTTATATGTCCTGGTCGCTTAATCTGTCGCCATTCTCGCGAGCTGATTTCATGCTCGCACTCTTCGCCTTTCCAGTAGTCGGGGTGCCTGTTTTTTGGATGATCGGCCGTGCGATTCACCGCGTCACCCAGGCTGCAAGACCGCTGAATTCCCGACTTCATCCCAGCTCGCTCTTTATCGCGATTTGCCTGTGGCTAATCCTGGCATTGTTGCTGATTGTGCCAATCGGCAACCTGATTTCGAAGGCTGGATTCGTGGTTATTCATAATGGAACGGGGCGATTCGCGTCCTGGTCGGCGGGCAAGTGTGCCTCGGAAGTTGCAGCCGCGCCCGGTCGTTTCCTCCATGAGATATGCGGTACGCTCGCCACATCCGTTTGTTCTGCCACGCTTGCGGTCTGCGTCGCGGCAGCCTTGGCCTGGCCGGCCAGGCATCGAGGCACAGGGGCACTTCCCTCGCTGGCGGCGGTGCTAATTACCGTTACCGTTCCCGGACCGATTGTAGGTATCGCATTGATCCGGCTGTTCAATCACGACCTTCCACCGCGAATGATCATTGTGGATGGCCATGCGAAATCCTGGCTTCTGGCGTTATACGACAACACACCGCTGGCCCCGATCATCGCACAGGCTATTCACGCCTTGCCAGTTGCGGTGTTGGTCCTGTGGTATAGCTTTGCGACGCTAAACCGCGATGTGTTGGCCGCAGGAGCACTCGACGGCCTTGCGCCATGGCGCTTGTTTTGGAAAATCGCAGTGCCTCAGCGTTGGCCGGCCATTGCGGCCACCTGGATCATGGCCTGCGCCATTGCCGCAGGTGATTTAGCATGGTGCCATTTGGTCACGCCGCCGGGGCTCGATCTGCTGTCGCGCCGGATTTTCGGCCTCGTTCACTCGGGCGTTGAAGAGCAGGTGGCGGCGATATCACTTGTCGTTGTGGTGAGTTACGCCGTGCTCGCGTGCACTGCGCTGTGGTTAATCGTTCGTCCGCAGAGAGCTAGTGTCCGCCCCCGCTACCACTCAGGGCTTTGACGAGCTCACCGACAACGTGTTTGGCGTCGCCGAAGAGCATATAGGTGTGGTCGGCGTTGTAAAGCTCATTTTCGATGCCGGCAAAGCCCGGATTCATGCTGCGCTTGATCGCAAAGCAAGTGCGGGCTTTGTCGGCGTCGATGATGGGCATGCCAAAGATCGGACTGCTCTTGTCATGACGAGCGGCAGGGTTCACCACATCGTTGGCACCGATGACGAGACATACATCCGCCTGCGGCATGTCGGAATTGATGTCGTCCATTTCGACAAGTTTGTCGTAGGGAATTTCGGCTTCGGCCAAAAGGACGTTCATGTGCCCTGGCATTCGTCCGGCAACCGGATGGATGGCAAATCGCACGTCGATGCCGCGTTTGGTGAGCAATTCGTAAAGCTCTTTGACGCGATGCTGGGCCTGGGCGACAGCCATACCATAGCCGGGAATGATCACGACCAGGTTCGCCTGCTCCATGATTTGCGCGGCACCCTCGGGCGTCTCGCTTTTCACGGCTTTGGCTTCACCTCCAGCTGCTTTGGATTGGACCTGACCAAATGCGCCGAAGAGCACGTTTGTAAACGAGCGATTCATCGCCCGGCACATGATGATCGAGAGAATCAGGCCGGATGAGCCATCGAGCGCTCCTGCCGTGATGAGCAGCATGTTGTTGAGCACAAATCCCAAGGCTACCGCGGACAAACCTGCGTAGGAATTCAGCAGTGAAATGACGGTTGGCATGTCTGCCCCGCCGATCGGAATGATCAGCAAAACGCCAAACGCGAGCGCCAGTATCACCACAATCGGAAAAAGCAAATAGGCCTTCGTGGGCGCGATAACTAAGGCTAGTCCGCAGATGATTGCCAGACCGAAGAGCACCAGGTTGCTTTCATTTTGAAACTTGTATGTCACCGGACGCTGCGGAATCCATTTGATCTCTTGCAGCTTGCCTGCGGCCATAAGGCTGCCCGTGAACGTAAGGAAACCGAGGATTACTTCAGCCACGATGGCCGCCATTGTGAACCCGGTCAGCTTCGTCGGATCGGACTGCAGCCAGTCGTAAAACTTAGCAGTTCCAAGAATTCCGACCGCCGCCCCACCGAAAGCGTGCGACAACGCGGTTCGCTGCGGCACCGCTGTCAGCGGCACTTGCGATAGTGGAACGCCAACAACGAAACCAAGAATAATCGCTCCGACGATCCAGCCCCAATTGACGACATGCGGATCGAGAGCCGCCCCGACCACCGCCAGCGTCATCGCCAATACGCCAGAAAGCACGCCGCGGCGGGCCGACTGCGGGCTATTCATCCAGTACAGCGCCAAAATAAACAGCGCGGCCGCGACCAGATAGGTCAAATCGGTCACGCTATAGCGAGCGAGCAGTTCTCTCACGATTCTTTCGGCTCCCGTAGTGTGGGCTGTGCCCACCGTTGTTCATGGTGGGCATAGCCCACCCTACGATTTCGGCCGCTCCTCTCGCTTGAACATCTTGAGCATGCGGTCGGTGATCAAGAAGCCGCTAACGATATTCGTCGTCGAGGCAAACAGTGCGATCGCCCCGAGCAGGTTGACATAAAACGGATGCTTGGAGCCCGCGACAGAAATCGCGCCGACGATGGCAATCGCCGAAATCGCGTTGGTGATCGACATCAGCGGCGTATGGAGCAATCGCGACACTCGCGTGATCACGCCCAGGCCGATAAATGTGGCCAGCATGAAAACGAAGAGCATCGCCGGCAAATCCGCGCCCGAAGAAACCGTGTGTTCATTCATTGCGGTGAAGTCTCCGACTCACTGGCGGGCAATTTGCTGAGGCCCAGTAGTTCTCGAATCCGCGGGCTGACCACCTCGCCACCGCGGGTGACCAACGTGTCGCGGATGATCGGGTCTTCCAGGTTCATAACCAACTCACCCTTTTTCACGAGGTTGAGTAAGAACGCCGTAACGTTTGCCGAAAACATTTGGCTGGCGTGGTAGGGAACTTCGCTGGGCAGATTCGTCGGTCCCAGAATCGTCACACCATGAGCGACGACACGTTCGTTGGATTTCGTGAGCGCACAATTGCCGCCCCGCTCCGCTCCCAAGTCTACGATTACCGAGCCAGGCTGCATTCGCGCTACTGCCTCGGCCGTAACCAGCAGCGGTGACTGTTTTCCTGGAATCGCGGCTGTGGACACAACGACATCGCTTTCCGCGACCACATTTCCCAGAAGCTCGCGTTGCCGCTGGTAAAACGTCTCATCTTGAGCTTGAGCATAGCCGCCGGCACCTTCCGCCTGGGAAGTCTCTAGCGGAAGCTCCACAAATTTTGCACCGAGGCTTTCGACCTGTTCGCGGCACGCTGGACGAACGTCATACGCCCGCACAACGGCTCCTAAACGCTTGGCCGTGGCTATCGCCGACAATCCCGCAACACCCACGCCGATGACAAAAACCTTGGCGGCTGTAAGCGTGCCAGCCGCGGTCATCATCAGCGGAAAAATTTTGGGTAGCTCGACTGCAGCCAGCAAAACCGCACGATACCCAGCAAGCGTGGTCATGCTCGAAAGTACATCCATCGACTGCGCCCGCGTCGTCCGCGGAATCAGCTCGAGAGCAAATAAGGTTGTGTTGCTCGCGGCAAAGTTGGCTATCGACTGCGGCTCGCTGAGCGGATCGCACATGCCGATCACGATTTGCTGCCCGCGATGGTCCGCACGTATTTGGACGACAATATCCGCAGCCAGCGCCGCCTCACGACTGCCGGCAATTTCAGCCCCTTTTTGCTGATAAGCAGCGTCCAGAAACCCGGCCGATAGGCCCGCGCCGGATTCAATGATAACGGCCAGACCGTTTTTAACGAGTTTGGCGACGTCAGCCGGGACGAGCGCGACCCGCCGCTCGCCCGGAAAGGTCTCTTTAACGATGGCCACTTTCATGTGGCAAATATACAACGCAACAACGCAGCGGCGGTGGCCCAACAATCGTTACGAGTCGCACAGGCAGCCATTTAGCGGAACCAATTCTGGTGCGAGTCGCTAGGAATGGATTAAGCGCTCGCGTGTCACCGGGAGCAAGTTTTCTCCCGGCTATTAAATATTGGCGAATTGCTTCAGGCTATTGTGCGAGGCGATTTAGCCGCCGCAGTCTTGGCCGGCGAGAACTTGTTCGGTCTGCAGCGTCGGTGGCGACTCCGCCAGCATCTCAACGACAGTGACTTCCATCGGCTGGTGGATTTCGATGATCGTCGGCGGCTGGGCATCGGGCAGCTTGGCCTGTTGCACGTTTGGATTGGCCGCCAGATAGCTCTTGAGGTAATCGACGGTTACGTCGATCTCGTCGGCTTGCAGCAGCAATAGCTCGCCTGGCTGCACTGTCGCCAAAGCCCGCTCAACAGAAGCGATTGAGCCACGAATTTCTTCCACTTCGCGAACTCGCTTGCCTTCGTTAAGGCCTTGGCGCATCAGCCGCATGATTTCGCCCTCCGCGCGGCCGCGGACATAACGGTCTTCGTAAAGAATGACGGAGTCAAAGTGGTCGCCGAGCATTCGGCCCAGGTCTGTCATATCGCAATCGCGGCGATCGCCCGCGGCGCTATACAAAGCGCGACGGCGCGAATGCGGAAAGCTGCCGAACGCATCGATAATCGCCGCCAGAGCCGAGGTGTTGTGCCCGTAATCGACGACGACGGTTGCGCCGTTGACTTCCAGCAAGTTGAACCGACCTGGGGAACCATCGAGGTGTGGCGAGAAGGTTTCTAAAGCGGTGCGAATCGAATCGCGGGGCACACTCAAGGCACTGGCAGCAGCCACGGCCGCCAACACGTTTTCAATTTGGAAGCGAATCCGGCCGGCATGGGTTACGGGAACGTGCCCGAGCCCAACCAGGGGAATCTCCACGTCCCCTTCCGCGAGCACAACAAAATCTCGCTTGACGAACACGGCGCGCCCGCCCAGTGCTCGGTGCTTCTGAATAATTTCGTTTTCTGCTGACAACGCGAAATAAATCACACCGCCTTTGCAGTGTTCGGCCATCGCGGCGACCAAGGGATCGGCCGCGTTGAGGACAGCAAAACCGTGCGGCGGCACAACATCAACAATGACTCGCTTGACCTTGGCGAGCATTTCCAGATCGTTGACACCCCCCAGGCCAAGGTGGTCGCCTTCGCCAATGTTCGTCACAATGGCCACATCGCAACGATCAAAACCAAGACCAGCACGCAAGACACCGCCACGTGCCGTTTCGAGCACAGCCACATCGACGAGCGGATTCGCGAGCACCTTTTGAGCGCTCTGCGGACCACTGCAATCGCCGCTTTCGATTCGCCGGCCGTCGAAATAGATGCCTTCGGTGTTCGTCATGCCGACGCGCCGACCGAGCGAGCGGAAAATATGTGCACACAGCCGCGTCGTTGTTGTTTTGCCGTTCACGCCGGTGACCGCGACGATCGGAATGCGTCCCGTGCGGCCTTCGCCGAACATCATGTCGACAATGGCTTCACCAACTGGCCGGGGCGTGCCCGAGGACGGGGCAAGATGCATCCGCAACCCCGGGCCCGCATTGACTTCGACTACCACGCCGCCCTGCGCTTCCAGCGGCTTAGAAACATCCTTCACAATCATGTCAATGCCGCAGATGTCCAAGCCAACGGCCTTTGCTGCATCAACTGCGCGCGAGGCGATATCTCTTTCCAGCACATTGGGATCCTAAGCTTAGAATTCCACGTGGACAAGTTGTCG
>JADMIO011478647.1_pt1 | contig 68442 bp, 57 predicted proteins | sample 8958161 | NCBI WGS metagenome assembly JADMIO01 (sample SAMN16585339, study PRJNA669376) | soil metagenome | isolation source: Crop rotation soil | place: USA: Cullars Rotation, Alabama | collected 2011 | reverse complement strand
CGACAACTTGTCCACGTGGAATTCTAAGCTTAGGATCCCAATGTGCTGGAAAGGACCCTGACTCGAACATTGCCCAGGGTTCATAACTCTTCATGCCCGCTTTCCAAGACATAGCGCTCGCAGCGGCGACCGGATTCTTAAGTGGTTTGATCCTCTCTATTCCGGTGGGTCCGATCAATTTGACCATAATGAATGAAGGCGCGCGCCGGGGCTTCTACTGGGCCTTTATGATCGGATTGGGGGCGACCGCTATGGAAGTCATCTACTGCTTTATAGCTTTCACGGGGTTCTCTTCTTTTTTTTCCAGAGGCTATATCAAAGCGGCCATGGAATTGGTGAGCTTTGTCTTCATGCTGTTCTTAGGAGTAAAGTTCTTATTCGTTAAGTCCGTTAAGAACGTTCCAGTGGATTTTGGCCCGCGAGCAGATCGAATTGAGGAGGAATTGGAGCAACGCCTCAAACCACATTCGGCATTTATGATTGGGCTGGTGCGAGTCATGGGAAACGTGGGAGTACTGGTCTTTTGGGTGATTCTCTCCGCCAATTTTATTTCCCGGGAATGGGTTACCCCGGATTGGCCCGGAAAATTGGCGTGCGTCGCCGGGGTTGCGCTTGGCACCGGCACCTGGTTCGTGGGGCTATCCTGGGCGGTATCCCTCGGCCACGGGAAGTTCAGTGAAAAAGCATTGCTCCGAATGGAGCACCTGTCCGGCGTAGGGTTGTTGGTTCTGGCGTTGATTCACGGCGGGAACATCATTCGCCAAATCGCCCATCATCAGTTATGAGACCGAAAGTTCTGACGCTCTATATTGGCACGACGAAACCAAATGCCAAAGAAACGACGGAAAGGATTATCGGAGAACGGTTTGATTCATTCACAGTGATTTCGGGCGACGGTTACTTTAAAGGTGGGCGTGAACCGATGTGGTTTGTACGCATTGCGACTGATAATCCATTGTTAGTGCTGCAGACCGCGCAGGTTTTGCGAACCGAATTGGAGCAGGAGTCCGTTGGGATTGAGTATGAAAGCCGATATTACCGGTGCACGGCGGCAGACCCCGGCATGGAGTTGAGGAAGTATTTGACCACTTGACCGGGATGGGGAAATGAATTTCATTCATTAAAAGCAAGTCCAACAGCCAAGTTGCATTTACGGGCGCCAATCACTTCTATGAAAATCGTAATAAATCGAAACACCCCTCACTTCCTGAGTTGGTTGCTGCTCTGCGGGTTAGCCTTTGTCCCCATGGCTTACGCTGCACCGAAGCAAGTGCTTGTCGTGACCGTCACCAAAGGGTTTCGTCACAGCTCGATTCCGACGGCCGAAAAAATCCTCGGTGAATTGGCCAAAAGTAGCAGAGCGTTCACGGTGGACTACGTTCGGACGGACGAGGAAATGAAGGAGAAAATGACAGCTCAAGCTCTGGAAAAGTACGATGGTGTTATTTTTGCCAATACGACCGGGGATTTGCCGCTTCCGGACAAGGAAGCCTTTTTAAATTGGATTAAAAACGGGAAAGCCTTTATCGGCATGCATTCGGCGACAGATACCTTTCGAGGGAAGAAGCCGCTGGACCCCTATGTGGATATGATTGGTGCTGAATTTAAGGAGCATCATGCACAGGAACAGGTGGACTGCCTCAATCAGGATCCTAAGCACCCGGCGTGCAAAGAATTGGGAAATGTTTTTCATCTGAAGGACGAGATTTACCTGATGAACGGGTTTGATCCAGCCAAGGTCCACGGGCTGCTCCATCTGGATAAACATCCCAATGAAAAAACGCCCGGAGATTATCCGATTGCCTGGTGCAAAGAATATGGCAAAGGACGCGTTTTTTACACTTCGCTCGGACACCGGGAGGATGTTTGGGACCCCAACACGCCGGAGAGCTTTAAACGAGAGAATCCCAAGTCTGTCAGCGAGCTTTATCAGAAGCACATCATGGGTGGCATAAAATGGGCGCTTGGCCTGGAAGATGGCAGTGCAAAATCGGGGAGTTGAGTTGGTGAGCACGCATTCCATGGCACTGTCATGCGGATTCATGACAACCGAAAAACTTGAAGAATTAACGGGTGATACGCAGTATGGTGTTGGCGGCTACTGAGTCGCATAGATGAACGAGCGAGCGATATGATTAATGACAGCCAAAACGATTTCCTGGGGTACAATCGCCGAGACTTTCTAAAAGGCGGTTCGATGGCAACGCTGATGACAATGCTCGGAGGCGTTGAACTTTTGGCTGAGGAGGCGCCAACGGCGGAGAAGAGCAGCAACGCCAAAATCACAGTGGCCGTTATCGGGCTGGGCGGCTGGGGACGCGAGCTTTTGAATGCTCTGTTGCGCTCTGAACAAGCGTTGGTTGCCGGAGTGTGTGACACCTATCCAGCCTCGCTGAAACGCGGCGGCACTGCGGCTCCTAAAGCGTTACAGACCGCGGATTATCATGAAATTTTAAAAAATCCCGACATTCGAGCGGTCGTGATTGCGACCCCGACGCATCAACACAAGGAAATAGTTCTGGATGCGATCAAGGCCGGCAAGCACGTGTACTGCGAAGCACCTTTAGCCCACTCGATTGAGGATGCGCGTGCGATCGCGAAAGCCGCCAAAGCCGCAAAGTTGGTGATCTTTCAAGCAGGGCTGCAATTGCGCACCGAACCGCAGCGTCACTTTTTGCTCCCGTTCATTCGCTCAGGAGCCATTGGTCAACCGCTGCTGGCGCGAGCCCAATGGCACAAAAAGATGAGTTGGCGCGCGACTTCTCCAAATCCAGAACGTGAGAAGGCGCTGAACTGGCGATTATACAAAAACACCTCGCTCGGCCTCATGGGCGAAATTGGAATTCACCAGGTCGATCAAACGAGTTGGTTCCTTGCCGGAAAGCCTACTGCTGTCACGGGATTTGGGTCATCCCTGGTCTACCGCGACGATCGAGAAGTTCCGGATACTGTCCAGGCAGTGTTCGAATATCCCGGCGGCGTTCGCCTGGTTTACGATGCCACCCTGGCCAATTCTTTTGATGCCGATTACGAAATATTCTATGGCGATAATGCGGCCGTGATGGTGCGGGAAAATAAATCCTGGATGTTCAAGGAAGTCGATTCGCCTTTGCTTGGATGGGAGGTTTATGCCCGAAAAGAGACGTTTTATAAAGAAACCGGAATAGCACTCGTGGCCGGTGCAAGCAAGTTGCCGGCGGCAGCTCAGGGTATAGAAGAAGTTCCAGTCATGACTTCTTCTCTAACCAGAGCGCTGGAGGTCTTCCTTCGCAATGGAATTGATATGGATGCGGGAATTGCCACCGCCAAAGAAGCCTTGGGGACGGATGACCCTGAAGCACTTGGAGAGGAGGCCACAAAAGTTTTGAAACGCCCCGCAGCCGGGTACCTCGAGGGTTTCGTGGCTACGGTTACTGCCATCAAGGCGAACGAGGCGATTATGAGTAATAGTAAGATAGAGCTGAAACCAGACCTCTATGAATTAGGCTGATTTAATTTGCGTCAAATGTTTGCGGTAACTAATGGGCACTGAATATGAAAAAGAACTTAAGAGCATTAATCGGAGTAGTCACTGCAGGGGTATGTATCACCGGACTAACTGCGGCCGGGGCGGAATCCATCAAGCTCGGGGCTCGCTCCGGAAGCAAGATGCGAATCGAAGGCACCTCCAATATTCACGATTGGCAAACACAAGCTTCCCTCATTGGAGGAATGCTGGAAGTAGGGCCCACTTTTCCGCTCACGCCAGGTCAGAATGTGCCAGCGGGCAAAATTGAATGCAAAGGTCAGGCGTGGGTAAACGTGAACTCATTTCGAAGTGTTGAGAAAGATGGGAAACCATACAGCGATAGGATGGACGAAGTCATGTATGAGCACCTAAAGAAGGAGACGAACCCCAAAATCTACTACTTCATTGATGAGCTCTCTCTCAAAGAAGCGCCAAAAACCAAGGATGCTCCCTACGTGCTTGAGTCGAAAGGACAGCTCGTAGTTGCCGGAGTAACCAATGCGGTTACTTTTCCAGTTAATGTGACACCTCTGGGCGATGAAGGTAAGAAAGTTAAAATTGCCGGAAATACCGAACTAAAGATGAGTGATTTTAAAATTTCCCCTCCGTCTCCGAATATCCCCGGCGGAAGTTTGATCAAAACCGGAGACACCGTAAAAATTATTTTCGAATGGTTCGTTGGGCCAAGTAAACCTGCTGCGACGGCAGCCAAGTAGTGTTAAAATCCAAAATTTCGAGGGACTGGAAAACTCCAGTCCCTTTTTTATTTCTCCGACATGCAGGTAGTAGACAAACTATTTTCTGCCTTAAGCAGCTTCCAAACCCGGATGGCTTCCGTTACTGACCACGCCTGAGCATCACACCCGCGCTGGGTATGAGGAGCATCTCCATCGAGGATCTCGGGTAACTGCCCAAGGCACCCTTCATCAAGCAGGCTCCGCATACTGTAAAGATATGCGCGCGCGGCAGAAACCGCTTCAGAAGAAAAGTCCCAGGCCCGAGCTAATGCTTCGCAAAAGGAGGGAAGCGTCCATACCCACGCGGTTCCGTTATGGTACGCTGGTTTCCGGTGTGTATCTTCGTCTCCTTCGTAATGGCCCCAGTACGGATTGAGCGGGTCATTCAGAGAACGTCCGTCAGGAGAAAAAATAGGAACGGGCACAGTGACGGATAAAGGAGCCAAACTGCGCAAAGCGCCAGGAACCAGGAGATATCGTTCAATTTCCTGGAGACAGCGACGAGCACGTATGCCGCTCAATACGCCCAAGGAGATAGGCAACGCACAGTTACTCCGCAAGCTGTCGTCGCGTTTGCCTTGAGCCGCGGAGCACCCGACTCCAGCCAGCAGTGCGTCGGAAAACCAACCCCGCTCTTCGATCCAAAAATATTTATCCAACGAGACAGCCGCTCTGGAAGCGAGAGCCGACCATCGCTCCCGTTCGGGTGGAATTGAGATCCGAGCCAATTGCCGCAGCAGTCTGATCCAGAGCGCCTGTATCTCAATAGGATAACCTTCACGCGGTGTGCCTGCCGGATAGTTGGTATCCATCCAAGTAAAATGACTTGGGCTCCAAATCAGAGCAGAATCTGCATCCATTCTAATCCCATTTGGGGTGCCCGAAACGTAATTGCTGCCAATGCTTTGAAGAACATCGCGCAACGTGCGCCCGGTCCCATCAACCGTAGTTCCATAAAAGCCTGCATTGGCGTCGCCCCCGGCTCCTGAGGGAAAGCATTCCGCCAATTCCTCGCAGACAATTCCAAACCAGAGCGGCGCGTCAGAGGTGTCGCGATTTGAGGCGTCCTCGCCAAAAATAGTGTTGGGGAGAGTACCGTTCTTTTCGAACCGCGCAAACGTCAGGAGGATTTCTTTCACCTCCTCGTGCATTCCTGCCGCCAAGAGGCCTCGTGCGGCGATAAATGTATCCCGTCCCCAATCGAGGAACCATGGATATCCCGCAATGACCGTTTTACCTTTTCCGCGCCGCACGATGAAAGCGCGGGCCGCCTGCTCAAGGATTCCAAGAAATTCGTCGGCGGGTTGCGCTTCGCCGGGACTGTCTGCCATTGCTCGCACAATTTCTTCCGCGCCGGGAGCCTGCTCATCAGCGGTAACAATCAAGGTAGCAGCACTACCTTTGGGTAGAGCGATATCAAACCAGCCAGGACTGAAGGCGTCACCCTGCCCAGTTTGACCACGTGACTGTTCAATCGGATGTGGGATGCTTTCGCTCCATTCAGGCTTCGGGTGGTAATCGCCAGCAGAAGTATAAATGCGTAATTGCCGATCGGCCGCCGGAGTGAAAGCAAACCCCGCGACTGCACGCTGTTCTCCTACAGATGAGGACGACACGTTAAAGTCTTTGGAATCGGAAAAAATATGTGTGTTGTTGCCGAAATGGTAATCAGCCCCCCCATTCCGCTTGGTTTCCCAATGGAAATTCCGATCTTCGATATCGAACCTAACTGTAAGTCGAACATCTGCATTCGCCGGCAACTGTTTGCCGCTTGCGTTAGCAGCGGTCGGCCGCCGAAATTGGAACACGGTTGCGTTACAGCCTTGGACCATGTTTGCAGCCACCTGAACCTGCACCGTGCGACCATCGCCAGCATTGGCGACGAACTCCCAACGAGCGGGTGGTCCCTGCAAGCAGGAATCCAAACATCGAAAATCCAAAGGTGTGATGAAGCCATCCGCGTTTACCCATGCGCGAATTCTTTTTACGAAGATATGCCTGTCCGAAGGCAGCGTTGAATGAAGATTAGCCCCGAGTACGCAATCATATTTGGATTCAATCCTTCCAAAATCGACACGCAATCGAGCCATGCCACCACGGTGATTTGTCAGCAAAACCAGATCACCAGGGTTGGTTGATTGACGGGGAAGTTCCCCGAGATTCAGATACCGCACTGCGCCCTGAACCGTTCGGGCTTCCTGTGAGTAACGCTCCAAAACAATAGTGGCCAGTCCCGAAGCTGCAGCTGGCGGAAACGCTGCGACATACCCGGATGCGACCGGAATGGATTCCAGATTTATTGAAAGCAACCCATCGCCCGGGAGCAAGGTCGCACGGAAGCGGACCACATCTTCAATTAAGAGCCAGTGATCTGATGGCACGGGAGTTATGCGACGCTTGTCCGCTATAGCCCACCGCACAACCGGTTGAAATTTTGGTTTTGCGATGAGTGCCAGCAACGACTCGAATGCCCCAAACTCCGTTCGAAAGGAATGCTCATCGCTGCTTTGGGCAAAAAGTGAAGCAAGGGTGCTGCAAGCTGTGAGAAAGCGACAAGGTTCGTCACGCACCAGGGTTGCCAGTGAGCGCCAGGGATACATTGGCAACGCCTTTACCGGCAAAGTGTGACTCAGCATGCTGAGGGCCCAGGCTGCTTGCGCGCGAGTAGCGCGATAGTTGTCCCCGTTCAAGCCCTTAGGTGTTTGCGATTGAGCTATGCAAAAAACGCCGGCTCCGGGAACCTTTACGATTACATCGCCACTCGCCGCTGATTCGAAAGGAGGCATTTTCTGCCCGAGCAGCTCCACACATTCAGGTTTCGTGAAGCTCAGAGCCGTTGCACCCGGCAGGGTAATTTCTCGAGGAACCTCTGGTTGCGTGTTCAGCAGGATAAGCACGCTGTCCTGCCCTTCCTCCGAATCGCGCCGCAAAGCATAAACGTCGGAATCGGGACCGCTCAAGCGGATGGCTTTTGCTCCGTCAAAGAAGCATGGATGGTCCAGCAGAAGTCCATTAAGTTGGGCTAGTTCCTTGATTAGATTGTCAGGGTTTCCCCAGGCAAGTCCTGTGCTGCCGTGCACATTAATTTTTTCAGGAGCCAGCCATTCTACACCGGACGTGAAGCCAAAGCCCCCGCTAACGCTGGACAATGCGCACAAACGATTGCGCAGGAGTGACCAGTTACGACCTCGCTTCGCAAGGCGCTCATTGTCGTGAGTTTCACTATAATGAACCAATAGACCGACCCGCTCGCTCTGGCGAAAACTATGGTTTAGGTATGTCCCAACTTCCGACCCGCTGTAATTCTGAAATAGTTCCGAATACGCCCACTGCATCAAACCATCTGTGAGCAGTGATTCAGTTGCTTCCCACGCTCCGCCCAGGCCCTCAAGGAAGAAGATGGTGTTTGGGAATTCCTGCTGAACCCGGGCAACAATATACTGCCATGCCGCTACCGGCACTTTGTATCCGGCATCACAGCGAAAACCGTCCACTCCGCGGCGGCACCAGGTCACAAATACTCGAGCAAGCTCGTCCCAGAGTTCCACATACTCATGCTTCAGCTCCACCAAATCTTCCCAAATGGTCCCCCATGCGCCAGGGCTGACGAAAGCACCTTCGCCGGAACGCAAAAACCATTCAGGATGGTTTTCCTGAAGGTTTGAGCCCCAGCCGGTATGGTTGATGACTATATCCAGGAGGACCCTGCCACCCCGTAAATGGACCTCATAGGTGAATTCTTTAAATTGGTCAACCCCAGTGGTCCGTTTATCAAATACAATTAATGCCGGGTCGATTCCGGTCAGATCAAGAGCCGCATATGGGCTACCGAATCGGCCAAAACGCGCATAGGTCGTGGGAGTTGGATTGATTGGAAGCAGTTGGATGAATCGACACCCAAGCGTGTCAATGATATGCGGTACGGCCTTCGTCAAATCGCGCAGCTTGCCAGAAGGAGGAAGCACCGCGAAACCATCCTTGTCCAATGTCGCAATCGTTTTCTCTTTTTTCGCATCGCCACTCGCAATGAGATCTCGTGTCGGACCAAATAAGCGAGCAAAGGCGCAGTAAATCGTATTGGCAGTACGGCAAAAATCCGGGTGAACAGAAATTCCCACATCGATACCAGATGGCCAATGCTGCCAGCCTCGATGATCCTGCAAATAAGCCTTTGCCTTGAAATAGCCGACTTCAGTAATCGGGAGTTCCAGAGACCAGCCTTTCCCGTCCCGCTGCATTGGCAAATCCCGCCAGGAAGCCTCAGCCGGTGGTAGCCCTCGAGTATGCGCATCCAGGATTTCGGAACGTAGCAGCTCAGCCCGGCCAATATTGGTCCGAAGCAGGGCACGCCAGCCACTTTGCAGGGGGGGTCGGCCTTCCGCGTCCTCCACTCGAAAACGCACTGAGTCGCCAACGAATACCTTTAATCGTGCCCCGGGGGCGGGCGTCATGAGCGGCGTTATCTCTTCCATTTTACCTGAAAGAAGCAAGGGCGGAGGATCGGTGCAGGCTCCTCACGCGAGCAGAGGTAGCAGGTGCCTGCATCTGACGCTGAAAAGGCCTTGAAACGAAAAGTCTGCTGCCATTTTCATGCCGTAAGGTGGTCTTTCCGTATTGGAGCAGCAAGATGAAACTCCAATTTTAGGACGTGGCCCCCGGGCCTAATTTTGGAGCTCCGGATTCGTGCCGCTCTGAAATGAGACAGAACTGTCCGGCGTTTAGAAACTTTTGGTGGTCAATGGGCTAAATTTACCTAGGGAATACGAAAATTTATAACATGGCCACAAGTTTGCTTCTGAAATACCGACCGGCCCGTAAATAGCGCAGGGACAGACTGCAGTGGGCCTGAAAAACTGAATTTACATGGCCATCGCGAGCACATTAACTCCGAGCGAAGAAGCGCAACTGGGTCAGACGATTGAGATGTTTGAGGTCATCACTCAATCCCAGCCTCAAGACTACCAGTCCCTGGAAATCCTAAAAGAAGCGTATTCAAAACTGGGGCGGGAGAAAGATGTCATCGGAACATCCAAGCGCATAGCCCAGGCGTATGTGCAAATGGGGCAGCTTTCGTCTGCCATTCTCGAATACGAAACAATCCTGCAGCGATTTCCGGAAGACCCGGATGTCCAGGCTGCTCTGAAGGAGATCGAGAGCAAGGCCAACAATTTTCCAATCGAACCCCTACCCGGTGGCGATACCACAATGACTCGGCTGCCGACGCCGCCAAAAAACCAGAAGACAACTGCTCGTCATGCTTCCGAGGTAGAGGACGGCAGGCGTCATCTGCACAAATTATTTGTGGACGGAAAATTGATCAGTGCGGGAGACTTCGATTTGTGCTGGAGCAAACCCGACCTGACCACAGCGCCAAAGGGAGTTCTCGAGCCGTTTATTCAAGTGCTCGCGGATAAAGGGATAATGCCCGTGGAAAAATCCCTTAAGGTCCTGTGCGATCATTCCAAGTTGGCATTTTTGACTATGCAAAATTATGACATAGATCTCGACCTCGCACGCTCGTTTCCCGCTGAAACTTGCCGGCGTTGGTGCGTGATGCCGTTTGATCGGATGAGCAAATCCATTCTGGTCGCTACCGCCAATCCATTTAATCAACAGGCCGCCAAAGAACTCGGGGAGGCTACCGGTAACCGCTTGTTATTTTACCTGGTCTCGCCACTTGAATTGGTGAAAAACCTGCAAAAATCTTTCCGATAATTCTATGCCGCCGGTCAAGACATTTGGAGAACGGATAGCCGACGCATTGGTCGAGGATGGCCTGCTCAGCTCAAAGCAGATTGAAGAATTATTGGAGCAGCAGAAAAAAGGCGGGACGCGCCTGCTCAAACTTATCCTGGAAAAGGCCTATGTAAGTGAGCAGGATATGGCTGTGTCGATGGGCCGAGTGCTTAATACTCCTCCTATCAATTTGCCTCGGATAACCATTCCATCAGAAATTGCCGACTTACTGCCCCGTGAATTAGCACATACCCACAAGGTGGTGCCGGTGTCCAGGCTGGAAAACAAGTTGTTTCTGGCCATGGCCGATCCTTTGAACGTCCTCGCTTTGGACGACGTTCGCCGCATCACCCGATTGGAAGTCGCCCCCCTAATTGCCTCTGAGAAGGCGATTATTGATAAGCTCAATAGCATCGATGCCTCCAAGAGTGGCAGCATGGAGGATATCATTCAGGATGCGAAGAAGAAGGGCGACGTAGATTCCGAAGATGAAAACGTGGAGGTGTCTCGAGAAACGGTAGAGGAAGTCAATCTTGACCAACTCGCCGCCTCGAGCGAAGAGGCGCCAGTAATCAAACTCGCCAATCTAATCCTGGTTCAGGCGGTGAAAGACCGAGCCAGCGACATCCACATTGAACCTTTCGAAAAGGGTCTGCGTTTGCGTTACCGTGTAGATGGCGTCCTTTCCGACGCAACACCTCCGCCGAAGCAAATGCAACTGGCGCTCGCCTCTCGTTTCAAAATTATGAGCAGCCTGGACATCGCTGAGCGGCGGCTGCCTCAAGACGGACGCATGCGCATCCGAGTCGGTGGTAAAGATTATGATTTGCGTGTGTCCATCATGCCCACTGTGCACGGGGAGAAAATAGTGCTCCGTGTATTGGATAAATCCAATTTGTCAGCCAGCCTGGACAAGTTAGGACTTGATCCGGATACGTTCAGTCAGGTCAAGGGCGCGGTGGACGCACCACACGGCTTAATTCTTGTCACGGGTCCGACCGGTTCTGGAAAAACAACGACGCTCTATTCAGCCCTCAATGAGCTAAATAGCCCGATTTACAATATTATTACGGTTGAAGATCCGGTGGAATTCCAAATTCCGGGAATTAATCAAGTCCCGGTGAAAAAGGAAATCGGGCTTACCTTTGCCAATGCTCTGAGATCGATACTGCGCCAGGATCCGGACATTATCATGATCGGGGAAATCCGCGATACAGAGACTGCGGAAATCGCGGTCGAGGCGGCGCTTACAGGACATCAGGTGTTGAGTACGATGCATTGTAATGACGCGCCGGGCGCTATTGCGCGTATGGATGACATGGGTATAGCGCCCTTCCTGATTTCTTCATCGGTGATCCTCGCCTGTGCCCAACGTTTGATGCGGAGAATCTGTTCGCATTGTAAGGAACCAGTGACTTACCCGGCGAAAATGTATCAAGATTTAAGCATTGACCCAAGCATCATGGATGGAGTCACGCTTTATCGCGGACGGGGCTGCGAACGTTGCAAGAATTCAGGATATGCCGGACGTATGGCAATTATTGAAGCCATGACCATCTCAGACGAAGTGCGAAGGCTTATCATTTCACGCGCAAGCACCCGGGAGATGGGGAAAGTGGCCATTGGACAAGGCATGCGCACACTGCGAATGGTTGCACTTGATCGCGTCCGCGAAGGTGTTTCCACTTTGGAACAGGTGCTGGTCCTTACCGCAGCGCATTAAAATGCAAGTCCCTTAATCTGGATCCTGCTGCTAAATTTCTTGGCGGCTGCGGCAAATGTCTCATTCTGATCGAATGATACAGTTGGAAACTGCCGTTACTCAAATTTTGGCCGCAGTCCCACCGGCCGTACCGGAGGAAACCCTTTTGTTTCAAGCAAATGGTCGCGTCTTATTAGAAGCCGTCCACGCGAACCATCCTTTGCCACGGTTCGATAATTCTGCGATGGACGGTTTCGCGGTCCAAGTTGCAGATCTAAAAGCCGCCACCCCCCAAAACCCAGCAGTCTTGCAGGTTGTCGCCCGTGTCACGGCGGGAGAGAGTCTTTCTGAGAAACTCACTGCAGGAACGTGTGCGCGGATATTTACCGGTGCCCCTTTGCCGAACGGCGCTGACGGGGTCGTAATGCAAGAGGACACCAGACGTTCAAGCAATAATCCTGAAAATATTGAAATCCTGGCTTCAGCCAAACCGTGGGAAAATGTTCGGTTCTGCGGTGAGGACGTTAAGCCCGGGCAGGAATTAGTTAGTGCCGGCAGTCGCCTGAATGCTAATCAACTCGGGCTTCTAGCCGCGTGCGGCTGTAACATCGTGAAAGTCGGCCGGCCTCCTGCCATTGCATTAATGGCTACGGGCACTGAACTTTGTGAAAGTAACGAGCAGCCAGGACCAGGTAAAATTTACGAAAGCAATCGCGTGATGCTCGCCGCTCACGCTAGTGAATTTGGAGCAAGCCCAATCATCCTGCCACTCGTCAGGGACAGCTTTGAGGAAACTCGTCGCGCATTAGTCAACGCATTCAATACTGCTGATATCGTGATCTCAACTGGCGGAGTTTCAGTGGGAGACACTGATTTCGTCAAAAGCGCGTTCGAAGCCGAAGGAGGTAAATTAGAATTCTGGAAAGTCGCAATCAAACCGGGGCGACCATTCGTGTTTGGACGGTTAGGCCAAAAGCTCTTGTTTGGACTACCGGGCAATCCCGTTTCTGCACTGGTCACATTCCTGCTTTTAGTTCGTCCTGCGCTTTTAAAATGGCAAGGCGCCGCAAAAACGGATTTATCGCGGCAACCGGGATTTATGGGTGAAACACTGGCCAATACGGGCGGTCGGCGGCATTTCTTCCGAGTCCGAATCGATGAAAACGGGGAAGTTTCTTGCTCCGGTTTACAGGCATCTCACATGTTAGCTTCCCTGGCGGCTTCCAATTCTCTTTTGGACGTCGCACCGGAGACGAGAATTAACAAAGGAGAAAAAGTCCAGGTCTTGACTTGGCAACCCTATTAGAAAGCTCGCCTTGGAGCAGTGAAACTAGGGGCCGGTGGTGTCCACTTGGGCTGTTCGATCTTCATCGGCTGAGCAGTTAAAGACGGCAAAGATAGTGCGCGCGGCGTAGAAGCATTCGGGAGCATTGCACCCGAACCCGAAGAGCCGGAACCTATCGTTCCGAATTGAAAAGGAGATAGGGACTGTGAACCGGAACCAGCAGGCATTGAGCTTCCAAGATACGGGGCTGGGGTGGAAGACCTCCGCTCTGAAAACGTGCCTACCGGATTAAGAGAATTTCCTGCAGCAGGCGGTGCCGTTAACAATTGGCGAAACTCGTCCATTCGTGCCTTGTGAGCGTCAATCTCATCTTTTGTTTGAACGGTTGGCTCGGAACCAAAAATACCTGAAAACAGTGAGGATGCGGACCTATTCTGTTGTGGAGTATCGCTCTGTTTATCTCCTGAATCCCCATCTTTTCCAAATAATTTAGTTAAGGCCTGAGCAGATTCGTTCACTTCAGCCGGGAGTTTATCGCTCCCCGCTTTGACGGTATCTCCTGGAATTCCGGGCCTCACCGGAGATAACGAGCTTCTCTCTTTGTCATTTTTATTTGCGTCGACAAAGGCATTTTTGTTGGGGCGCTTCAAGTTGAGGTAATACCGCTCACCTGCGCTGAGCTTCTCATTGTCTTTATCTTTGTCTTCAGCAGAATCTTTCGTTTTTTTGAGCGAGTCTTTCTCGGACACACTGCTGTTAAATGTGTCCGGATCGAGTAAATAACCCCAATTTTTCCGTCGATCCTCCAGTTCCCGAGCATGCTTGGTTTGTGCGGCTGTGGGCGGAGGAGTGGGTCGTTGTGAAATGTGAGTATCCGGTGCAGAGCTCTGGGACATTAGCCGCTTAAGAGGCCCAAATAGATCATTTTCCAATTCTTTCAGCTTGTCCCTCCGTGAAGCTTGTTCAGGTGCAATGCCACCCCCGGTCGAAGCCGTCGGGCCATTAGTGTCCTGTCCGAGCAACACGCCAAGTCCCAGGAAGCACATCGCGAGCGATGCAACAAATGCTCGGAAATTGCGTTTTGAAGGCCTGAAACCCATTTTCGCTTCAGATACTAAATCAAAGGAAGCAACCCGTCAAAGGACAAATGAACATAAGTGCAAACTGCTAAGTACTTATGGTCCTGGTGTTTATGCGATGAATCAAAAGCCAGCCGCTCGCCAGCTTTTTCGTCCGTCGATTTGCTGTGCCAGACCCTTTGACAGGCAAGGCTGAAGTGATAGTTTCCGACAACTTCATGAGAAACTCACCGAGCATCGGCCAGTATCTGATTGAACGACTCTATGCCTATGGTGTCCGGCATGTGTTCGGTATCCCAGGAGATTACGTCCTCGGTTTTTACGACCAACTCACCAAAAGCAAACTCACCATCATCAACACTTGCGATGAACAGGGAGCTGGCTTTGCTGCTGATGCCTATGCGCGTGTCAATGGTCTCGGCGTAGTTTGCGTGACGTATTGTGTCGGCGGACTTAAAGTTGCCAACACCACTGCCGAAGCTTTTGCAGAAAAATCCCCCGTTGTGGTCATTAGTGGAGCGCCCGGCATAAAAGAGCGGGAGAAGAATCCCCTCTTACACCACAAGGTGCGGGAGTTTGATACCCAAAAGAAAGTTTTCGAGCAGCTAACCATAGCGTCAACCGTATTGAATGACGCTCAAACTGCTTTTCAGGAAATCGACCGGGTGCTGCACGCCGCCTTGCGATACAAACGACCCGTCTATATCGAACTGCCACGGGACCTGGCTTTTGTGCCCGGTATTCCTCACCATCATACGCCCGAGATTCATGAACGCAGCGACCGCAAAGCCTTATCCGCGGCGCTCACGGACGCGAGAGAAATGATAAACAGTGCTCGGCAGCCTGTGATTTTGGCCGATGTAGAAATTCATCGTTTCGGATTGCAGGATCAGGTGCTGAAGCTCGCACGTAATACCGGAATTCCAGTAGCTGCGACCGTCATGGGCAAATCAGTTATTGGAGAGCAACACCCTTTTTATATTGGAACATACGAGGGCGCAATGGGCCGGGAAGAAGTGCGCCAATACGTCGAAAGCAGTGATTGCCTGATTATGCTCGGCGCGTTTTTGACCGACATTAATCTTGGAATCTATACCGCCCGCCTGGATCCCGGACGTTCCATTTACGCCACCAGCGAAAAACTTTCTGTTCGATATCGTACTTACGAGGATGTTCGGTTCAAAGATTTTGTTCGTGGTTTGATTGGCATCGGTTTGCGAAGGCGCAAGCTGGGTAAAATTCCGCGTCCGACCCCGGCCAAAAAATTCGAACTCAAGAACGAGCAAGCGCCACTCACTGTGAAAAGGTTATTCCAAAGGTTGAATGCATTCCTTTCAGAAAACACGATTGTGGTTGCCGATGTTGGTGATGCTTTGTTTGGTGCAGCGGATTTATTTATCCGTCAACGCACGGAGTTCCTCGGTCCAGCTTATTATGCTTCGATGGGCTTTGCCGTCCCTGCAAGTGTGGGTGCTCAACTGGCAAATCCCGGTCTTCGTCCGTTGGTCCTCGTAGGAGACGGCGCCTTTCAAATGACTGGCATGGAATTAGCCACTTCGGCCCGATATGGTCTGAATCCGATTGTGATTGTTTTAAACAATAACGGATATGGAACCGAACGACATATGCAGGATGGCACTTATAACGATGTCTGGCCGTGGCATTACAGCCGCCTTCCGGATGTCCTAGGTACAGGGCGTGGATTTATCGTCGAAACCGAAGGCGAATTGGACCGAGCTCTGGTTGAAGCGGAGAAGTGGACTAAAGGTTTTAGTATTCTGGAAGTAAAATTAGACCAAATGGACCGTTCTCCCGCCCTGGATCGTTTAGCTTCGAGACTGGCGAAGAGGATTCAGGTGACCTGACGTAAGGGACCAATTCTTCAACTCAAGCGCATCGGCATAACCACGTATAGGAATGGCCCATTGATTTTAAGCACGCCGGGACTCAGTTCATCGATTAACTCAATAAAAACCTCGTCATTCGGGAGCGCATTTAGAGGGTCGATTACATATTTCGGATTGAAAGCAATTGCCATTTCCGCCCCTTTGTAGTTGATCGCTAAAGTTTCTTTGGCTTCCCCAACTTCCGGTGAATTCGCCGTTATCTCTAAGCGGTTCTTGCCGAATGCGAGCTTAACGGAATTGGACTTCTCACTCGTCATTATCTCCGCTCGGCGCAAGGCATGAAGAAACTCTTCCCTCACGAGGGCAATCCGTTCCTTGGTTTCTGCCGGGATCACCTGTCTATAGTTCGGGTAATTCCCCTCAATTAACTTCGTAATAATGATGACCGACGAACCTTTATCATTGCGCAACGTAAATCCCGCCTGATTCTCGGCATACCGCAGTTCCAATTCACCTTTATCTCCCAGTAGTCGATTTAGCTCATTCACCGCTTTCGCTGGAATGATAAACTCGCCCTGGCTCTGTTCGGTAACGTCAACTTCTTCATCTACCAGCGCCAGGCGCCGGCCATCCGTCGCCACCATGGTCATCTTGTGGTCTTTTAAACTGATAAAAATTCCATTCAGAACGTAACGTGATTCATCTGTCGAAATGGCAAAGGAAGTTTTCTTCAACATTCCTTTGATGGTTTCCTGGGGAAGTGTGACTTTTTTTTCCTCTTTAAACTGGGGGAACGGAGGAAATTCATCTGCACTTAATCCATTAATTTTGTAGAAGGAAGCTCCTGAATGAATGCTGGAAACATTCTTTTCATCCACGGCAATTTCAATTTCGGAATTGTTCAGTTCCCGGACAATGCCGAAAAGTTTCCTGACTGGAACCGTTGATGCGCCCGGTTTTTTCACTTTTGCCTCAACCGCACAGGAGACGGTGACATCCAGGTCAGTTGCTGTTAATTCCAATCGGTCATTTTCCGCTCGAAGAAGCACATTGGAAAGGATCGGAAGAGTTGTGCGAGTGCTGACCACGTTCTGAACGGCCTGGAGTCCGTTGATTATTTGCTCTTTCGAGATGGTCAGATTCATTGCGTCCTACTATGTATTTCTTTTAACTTCTAAAAACGTATCAGTATTAAGGGGTGTGAATAAGGCAAACAACCCGGGGTGTCAAGGTTGGGACAAGCACTTACAGCTACTTTGAAGTCACGATTTGCCAACAACTCGTTGCCAGTAAATTCCTGAACGTGAACTTATTCGGTTTGCTCACAATTCATTCACAGGCAATTGAAACTTTATTGGAAGCGTTGTGCGCGGCGAATCACCTGCGGTAGCACTTCCTCAACATATTTAACTTCTTCCATCGTCGAGTCTCGGCCCAACGAGAATCGAATCAGTGCGTTTGCCCGCTGTGGTTCATATCCGAGGGCGGTAATCACGTGAGACGGCTCCAGCGAACCCGCTGAGCACGCTGAGCCGCTCGAAGCACAAATACCCTCCATATCCAATCCAGCGAGCAGTGCAATGCTATCTGAACCCTGCACCAGAAAAGACACAGTGTTCACCAGGCGCTTGTTTTTGGCTCCCACCAATTCCACCGATTCCTGCTGACTTAAAAAATTCAGCAGATGCCGTGAAAGAGGTTCCAATTTTGCGTAGTCAAATACTGGCTGCCTCACAAAACGTTCCATTGCCTCCACCAAACCGATTACTGCGGAAAGGTTTTCTGTGCCAGCTCTTCGTTCGTTCTCGTGACTTCCCCCTAGCAGAATGGGCTCAGGCAGCAATGGCGACCTGGCGTAAAGTGCACCAGCTCCTTTAGGACCGTGAATTTTGTGGGCGCAAATGGAGACCAAGTCAGCTTCAAACTGGTTGATACCGGCAAACGGCTCTTTTCCTATCCATTGCACTGCATCTGTGTGGAACTTCACTCCGCGCTCCCGACAGATTTTTCCTAGTTCACTTACTGCCTGCAGCGTGCCGATCTCATTGTTGGCAGCCATGATGGAAACCAACACGGTATCGGGACGAAGTGCTTTTCTCAGCGAATCTGGAGAAACAAATCCCTCTCTGTCCACAGCCAGGCGGGTGACCTCGAAACTTTCCCTTCGCTCCAGGTAGTCACAAGCATGTAGCACGGCATGGTGCTCGATTGCCGAGGTGATGATATGCCGCCCCTTTTCTCGCAGGAGCCGGGCTGTGCCAAAGATCGCTAAATTGACACTCTCGGTTCCTCCACTTGTGAAAATTATTTCACTAGGTTTGCTCCCTAAAATGCGTGCCGTCCGTTCCCTGGCTTCGTCCAGGATTGCCCTCGCGCGTCTGCCTACGTGATGGATACTGGATGGGTTACCGAAAATTTCCTCCAAAAAGGGCAACATCGCTGCTTGAATTGCCGGATCGATCGGGGTGGTCGCGTTGTAATCAAAATAAACCGTCCGCATGCGGTCAATTCCTAAACTGACACCAAATTTTTGACCGACTCTATAAGCTCTTTGGGCTGGTAAGGTTTGGGAAGGAAGAAATCCGGCTTTTCCTCAGCGTTTCGATAGGCGTTTTCGTCGACAGTCCCACTCACCAACAAAATGCGTTGCTTGGGCCGCTGCTCGCGGCACTGCTTAATCAGTTCAAGGCCGCTCATCGAATGCATTGAATAATCAGTTATCAGGAGATCGGGATGAGGCTCTGATTTTTTGAAAGCCTCAATGGCAGTTTCCGCATCGCGAAATGTTTTTACCTTAAATCCAAGAGGTTCAAGGATTACGGCGGCCAGTTCCAGCAGCATCGGTTCGTCGTCTACTACGAAAATAACCACCTGATGATCCTTTGCTCCTCCGGAATGGCTATTTTTTCCAGTTTTCATTCGCGGTTTAATGGCCAGCTTAGACCGGCGGTCCGTGCGCTGGCAACGCGCATTTTATGTTTTCCGCGTCCCTGGAAGCAGACGACGCCTTTTTATCTTGGGCACTTCCTGATTATTTCAGATGATTCGAAACTGATGCTTTCGAAGCGAAATCTGCTGCGCGCCTCCTCCATTCACGCCCGAATGGGTCCTTATGCAGTCTTGCTGGTGCTTACAGTCCTTCAGGACAGCACCACCCAGGGAACCTTTCGATTCTGGATGTACTTTGTCAAAATGCTCATCGGGCTTTGGTGCATTTGGGACGTGCGCGATCTCGTTCCCGAAGCGCGCTGGAAATTGAGCTGGGAAGCCGTGCTTGTCGGCATCCTGGTGTGTGCGCTTTGGGTGGGGCTGGACCCGTTCTATCCCAAGTTCAACTTGCTCTTTAAGGGCGACACGGAACCATGGAACCCCTTTAAGCAATTGGGCCAGCATTCTGCCCTTGCATGGTTTTTTGTTGCGGTTCGCATCTTCGGCTCGGCCTTGATTGTTCCACCGATTGAGGAGGCATTTTACCGCTCTTTCCTCTACCGCTACTTCGTTCGAACTGATTTTGAGGCGATGCCGTTTCGCCAGTTCCATTGGCTCTCTTGGGTGGTCACTTCGTGTATTTTTGGCTTCTCACATTATCAGTGGCTGGGCGGGATCCTTTGCGGTTTACTCTATCAAGGACTCGTCATTCACAAAAATCGGCTTGGTGATGCCATGACCGCGCACGGAATAACCAATTTCCTCCTCGGGGTATGGATTGTTTGGCAAAATGACTGGAAATTCTGGTAACTCTTTTTCCTGTGCTTCCGTGCCTTCTTTACGAAGACGAACATCTTCTCGTTCTGAATAAGCCAACCGGGCTCAACACACACGCTCCCAGTCCATATGCCGGTGAAGGGATTTACGACTGGTTGCGCCATGCCGAACCTCGTTGGTCTTCATTGGCCATCATTCAGCGTTTGGATAAAGAAACTTCAGGTGTCATTCTGTTCACCAAAACGCCGGTGGCGAACAAAGCGTTAACTGCTCAGTTCACCGCCCGTCAGGTGGTAAAAAAGTATCTCCTCCTCACGGATCGCGAGCCGCCGAAAATCAATATTTCCGTCAAAAGCACACTTGCCCGAGCTGGCGAAAAGTATGTTAGTGCAGTGAACCACCCTGCCGGCATCCTGGCTGAAACAAATTTTCACTACCTGGGAAAGTTTCGTGCTTCCAATGAAGCTGAGTTCCCGTCTAGCGTATATCAACTCCTTGCTGTCCCCTTAACAGGCAGAACTCACCAAATCCGTGTGCACGCCGCAGAGCAAGGCTTACCCATATTGGGCGATACGCTTTATGGTGGACAGCCTTGGCGCAGGCTCTGTCTGCATGCAGCCGAACTCCAGTGCGCTCATCCGGTTAGTGGCAAAACACTGACCTTCGCTGCCCCTGCTGATTTTCAAAGCGACCCCCCTTTGCAGCGCCGTTTGTCTATGATTGACCTCGAGCAATCAAATGCATTCCGCATGGTCCACGGCTCTGCTGATGCCTGGTCCGGCTGGTATCTCGATCGTCTAGGAGATTACTTACTGGCGCAATCGGATCGCACATTGTCAGAGGATATCAAAGAAAAGCTGAGCGGATTGCAGTCCCGAACAAGAACCAAAGCCATTTATTACAAAACGTTGCGCCGACAGCTTCGTGGAAAAACTCGCGATGAAACGTCCGCGCAACTCGTCCTGGGCAACGCGGCATCGGAACGATTTGTGATAATGGAAAATCGGGTGAAGTTTGAAATCAGCTTTAACGAGGGTTACTCCCATGGACTTTTCCTGGACCAACGCGAAAATCGGCGCCGCTTGTTGACCGGGCACATAGCTGCAGGATTTTGTCTCCTGGCGGAAAAGCCATCGATCAGTCCTGCTTCCGCCATAGAATCACCGCGCCTCTATGGCGCAGGGCTGGAAGTCCTCAACACCTTCGCTTATACGTGCGCGTTTTCTGTATGTGCTGCCCTTGCCGGCATGCGCTGCACCAGTTTGGATTTATCCAAAAAATACCTCGAATGGGGTAAACAAAATTTCGCCCTGAACAGTTTAAACCCGGCGGAGCACGATTTTATTTACGGCGATGTTTTTGACTGGCTGCGCCGATTTACCAAAAAGCAGCGCACCTTTCACGTCCTTATACTTGATCCTCCTACATTTTCCCAATCACGAGACCGAGGAGTTTTTCGCGCTGAAAAAGATTACGGCAAGCTGGTTGCGGCTGCCCTTCCGCTCGTGGCGCCACTTGGTCTCATCCTGGCCTCTACGAACGCCACGGACGTCTCGCCGGAAACTTTTCTTAAACAAATCGAGAGTGCGGTTTCTGAGGGCAAACGCCGTATTGTCCAGCGCCATTATGTGCGTCAACCCTTTGATTTCCCGATTACCCGCGAGGAGCCTGCTTATTTAAAATGTTTGTGGATGCGATTGGATTAGCGTTTGGCTGCTCGGAGTACCGCTAACCTGCCTGCAGGACTTCTAACATTGCTCGGTCCAACTTATGACCACGAAAACTCTCATACTGTACGTCCGCACGCTCACTATTCAGCACCCCAAAAGCCCCGCGCAAATTCCACAGCGACCAACCCCATCCAGCTTCTCGCCATAAATCAAGGCAATCGCGCATCCAGGCCAGGGTTACACCGTGCGGCGTGCGATTGAAAGCCCCCCACTCGCCCACGTGCACCCCTACTCCGCTTTGTTCAAGTTTTTTCCAGGGTTCAATTCGCTCGCGTCGAATTGTGTCTTTTGATATTGTCCTCTGGGCGCTCACCTTTAACGGCCATTGTGGTTCCGGCCACGTATCGGATCCCTTCATCCAATTCGCGCGATAATGACTGATTTGAATCGGCTCATAGCCTCGAGTGCTTTGGGCAATCTTGAGTGACGCGAGTCCATGCACAGGAGTGCCGCCCCACTTCAAGCCATCGGCAATGATCAACCGTTCCGGGTCTGCCTCTCGGATCGCAGCCACCAACGCTTTCACGACCCGCACGTATGTTTCTTCCGGAATATCCGGCGGTTCGTTCAGTAAATCAAAACTGACCCGGTCATTGGAAATGCCTTTGTAGCGTTTTGCCAAATAAGCCCAATGAAACGCGCATGCTTCCAGGGCTGCCTCATCTTTCCATAAATCAAGGGGTTCCTTTGGAGGATTTACACAATAACCAGGAGCGCGGTGCAAATTTATGTTCACGTGCACCGCGTGCTTGCGGCCGAATTCCACGGCTTCATCGACGTCCTTTAACTGCGGTTCCTTTATAACCTTCCAGTTCTCGGGATCAGCCCAGCAGCGATATGAAAGAGGCAACCGCGCGAAGTCGAAACCCCATTCCTGCGTCAAAGCAAAGTCGGACTCTTGAAATGGTGCATTCGTTCCGTCCTGCCTAACAAACTTCTCCAGCAGATTGAAACCCCGCCACTTCGGCAGACGGGCGGGAGTGGGATGAGGCTTTTCCGCAGCCAATACTTTGTTTGCCACTCCGGCGCTGCCGGCCACCAGGATGGCACCGGTAGTTCCCAGGAACCGCCTGCGATTCATTTAAGCACAGTTTCTTTTTCCAACGATCGCGTGATCAGGCTGCTTTGCCGAATCACGTTTTTAGGTCGACTTTTCAGGACCAGCATCACTATCGCTGAGCCAATGCCGGCAACAATGAAAATAATCACCAGATTGCGCAATGCGAACCCACCTATCCCAGCCGGTGCAGCTCCGGATAACTCCGGTGTATCTGAGGACTCCGGCACGCGCGCGGTTCGTGCCTGAACGTTGGTTGCCGGGCTGGTGTTGCCCGAGACGCCTTGTGGAGTGCTGGCTTGCGCAACCACCGTGGCGCCACTGCTCTCAGGCTTCACTCCACCGGACCGCACCAGAGCATTCGTAGATTGGACTTTTGCTGGATTAGTGCTCGCCATCGCGAGCTCAGCGGGTGCGCCTTGATTGGTGGTGATCTTCCCCACGTTTAGCGGTTCCGTGCTCGGATTAGCCGATACAGACGAAGGAGCATTGGCGGCATTCTCTTTCAGCTCATCAGGGGAAACAATGAGTGAATTCTGCGTATTCGTTGGTTCATTCTTCTTGCCAATGATGATGAGCGGAGGGACCGTCGAAACGGGGGGCGTTGGCTTAGCCGTAACCGCTACCAGTGCTTGATTCGTTTTTTTCGGAGTGGTTACCACCGGCGGAAGCTCCGGAAGCGGGGGCAAGTCCACCGGCCATTGTGCCGGCGTGACGGAATAAGAGGTCATTTTGCCACGCCTCACTCGCAATACGCTGATGATAGGCTGATTGGCTTTTCTTTGTTCGTCACGCCAATGCGCCAAACCTTGATTGATCGGCTCGTCGAAGTCCGTACCTTCGAATTTTGTCAGACCGTCTGAAATCAAAAAAACCGTGATAAATTCGGAGCCCTTCAAAAGCGGCACCAGGTTCGTCCTTACCCACGCGAAGTTGGCGCTTTTCTCGTATTTTTGTCTTTTAACAAAACTGAGCACATGCTCTTCGATGGTTTTGCGGTTTTCCATTGTCCACTGCTCCAGAGCGAACTGTCCGCTGTAAAGCTGTTCGTTGAAAGTCCAGAAACCCATCGTGTCCCCCGGACGCAATTGATTGCAGAAGTCGCTGCCGATCAGCGCCCGAACGCTGGCAACTGTTCCGTCACTCCGTCGTTGCATGCCTCGCGACGTGTCCAGGATGAATAAATATCGGTTCTCGGAAGTCGGGCGGCTCACCGTATTGCTCTGCCCTGGCGAGTTGACAGACAAAAAGCAGCTCAAACCCATGACGCAGCCTGAAAGCGCTCGAACGTATCCCCAGCGGCGAGCTCTTCCCGCGCCCGTCTGGGCAAAAAGGTTTGTTCCTGACAGTAGTGCCTTCATTTATGGTCGTTTCTTGAATTTGAATTTTTCTTGCCGATTATGCTGCTTAATGTCTTCAGCCTGCTCGGCCAACGTGCTTTCAACGGTTTGGATGAAATTGAGGCAGCTCTGAGCCATTCCGCCCACACTAATGACTGTTTCCCGTTCGGGGACGTCATTGGTTACGGCCAAAACTTCGCCACATGCCGCAAACCGGTGTGCTGCGCGCTCGATTAGCTGGTCAGCTGTCTGTCCAGCTCGCGAAAAAAGCACTTCAACTTCTGGCGTGGATAAAGCAGCAGGCGTGCCGGATGGCGCACCACCCCCATCGAAAAAAATTGTAATCGGCGTAGCCACCGCATCCTGATACTGCGTTAACCGCTGGATCAGCTCATGTCTGGCAGTTTCCGAGTGACGCGCATGGCCTCGTGCCAGCTCAGGCCAACTGTGCAGCAGGCTATAGCCATCAATCAGGATACGCACCAAAGCCATGGCAATCCTTCGCTAAAATCGACACGCCGCGCTCTTCCCATGCGCGCTCAAACCCTCCAGTTCGGCAAACTTTGCGATTCCTCGAAGCGCCTTTTTCAACGCGCCTCGATTATATTCCACGACACTCGACCGTCTTTGAAATTGGTCCACCGTCAACCCGGCAAATGATGCACCCGCCCCGCCAGTCGGCAGCGTGTGGCTTGGACCGGCCACGTAGTCCCCCAGAACAGTGGGCGACCACGACCCAATGAAGATCGCTCCGGCCGTCTTAATTTCTTGCGAAAGCCGCCTTCCGTTGCTGGCCATGATTTCACAATGTTCCGGTGCTATTCGGTTAGTTAGCTCCACTGCACCCTTCAAATCCCGCACTTGCACTAACCAACCGTTTTGTTGCAAGACTCGCTCAATATACTCACGTCGATCCAACCTTGGCAGTTGCTTGCTGATTTCCTTTTCGACGGACTTCAGCACCTTGGGCGAGTCCGTGACCAGCCACACCCGCTCATGTCCGGACCCATGCTCAGCCTGCGCCAGCAGGTCCGCTGCTGCCAGGCGCGGGTTTGCTTTTCCATCCGCCAGCACCAGCACCTCACTCGGTCCCGGAAGTAAGTCAATGGCCACATATCCTAGCACCAATCGCTTGGCGGCCACCACATACGCATTTCCAGGGCCGAAAATTTTTTGAACTTTCTCAATCGTTCTTGTCCCGAACGCCATCGCACCAATGGCCTGAGCTCCTCCGCAGCGATAAATCTCGGTCGCACCCGCCGCACGCGCGGCGAATATTAACCCAGAATTGATGATTCCTTCCTGGTCGCACGGTGTGCACACCACGATTTCCCGGCAACCCGCCACTTGCGCCAGGACGATTGTCATTAGAGCAGTCGAAACCAGCGGCGCCGTTCCCCCGGGAATATAAATCCCCACTCGCTGAAATGGATCGAACTTTTCCCCAACAGTTCCTCCATGCGAGTTTCGCATTTGCCACCCTTTCCGCAGCGATTTTTTTGCGAAGGCAGCGATGTTCTTCTGCGCCTCGGCCACCGCCTCGCGCAATTCCTGATCCGCTTTGAGTGAAGCGCTCATCAGCTCAGCCTGGCTCACCCGTAATTGCTCTGCTGTGAGCGTCGCCTTATCAAATCGCGCAGTGAACTCCAGCAGTGCCGCGTCGCCTCGGTCCTGAACCGCCTCCAAAATTTCGCGGGCTCGCTCTTCGATTGTCCGATCAAACAGGCTGGACGCACTCAGTAATTGCTGCAACTGCTGTGAGAAATCTGCGTCGCTGTGCCGAATTATATTCATTGCCTGCAGGCTAAAAGATGCGGAGCTCTAAGTCAAAATACGCGGTTCGCCTGTTGAGCGCCCTCGAGTGTCCGTTGGGAGGTCTTGAATCCAAAATTAGGATCCGCGGCTATCCGGGGCATTAATTTGATCCCGAACTCCTCCCCACCACCTTTAGGATTGTAAGTTACTCGGGCTCGGCTCAATTTTCGTCCCATGCACTCAGCCTTATTTTTCCGGTTTGTTCGCATTGGTGTCAGCTTCGCTCTTTTCGCGGTCTTGTTGCCGCTGCTGGGATCGGCTCAAACCAATGTTCTTCCCTTGTGGCCGGACGGTGCTCCCGGCGCACTCGGAAATACAGAAAAGGATATCCCCACTCTCACAATCTATTTGCCCGAACCCGGCAAGGCCACGGGCGCGGCCATGGTCATCTGTCCTGGCGGCGGTTATGGCGGACTTGCCCGGCATGAAGGCGAACATTACGCCCAGTTCCTAAACGAGTCCGGGATTGCCGGTTTTGTTCTAAAATATCGTCTTGGCTCTGCCGGATATCGCCACCCACGCATGCTTGAGGATGCTGCCCGCGCCCTGCGAACAGTCCGCGCTCGAGCCGCCGAATGGTCGCTGGACCCCAATCGGATTGGAATCATGGGCTCCTCCGCCGGCGGTCATCTCGCTTCAACTCTCCTCACTCATTTCGACTCGGGCAAACCCGATGCGGCCGACCCGATCGAACGCGTCAGCTCCCGACCCTCTCTCGGCATCCTCTGCTATGCTGTTATCACCATGGGCGAGTTCACCCATCAAGGTTCGAAAAACAATCTCCTCGGCAAAGCCCCTGCTCCGGAATTGGTCCAGGATCTTTCAAACGAATTGAAGGTGACTAAAGATACCCCGCCTTGTTTCATCTGGCACACTTGGGAAGACACCGCGGTGCCGGTGGAAAACAGTTTGCAATTCGCCGCCGCCCTTCGTCGTGCCGGCGTCCATTTCGCACTGCACATTTACGAGAAAGGAGCCCACGGCCTCGGGCTCGGATCGGGTGAATGGGCTCCAGAAAAACGCCATCCCTGGACTCAGGATTGCCTATTCTGGCTCAAGACAAAGGATTTTGTCCGCTGAACTTGCCGTCCCGCAGAAAACTGACTACTGCTTTCTGAACCTTTCGGGTCCACATCATCCAGGTATGCGAATGATGTACCAGGAGGAAATCGCCCATTCCATCAACTTTGGTACTCGCCACCGCTACTTTGCCGTCATTCGCACCTCCGAATCGGCCTGCGAACAACGGGTTCAAATAACGGTCGCCGGCGATAATGCCCACTTCTGCGTCCATCGGTCCTAACCGCAGCGGTAGACTCTCTGCGCCCGTGCCCAGTTGTTGTCCCGCTGCACCCGTGAACGCTCGATACCAAAATCGCCTCCGGCTGCACTCCGCCAGTTCGCTGCCTTGATTTGGCGGCCCGAGCATGATCACCCTCCCTAGCTTTTCTATGACGTGGTTTGCCAAGTACTGTCGCAAGATGATCCCGCCTAATGAATGCGTCACAAAATGTACTTTGCAGTCCGGTCTCTTGATTTTTTCTGTCAACAACCTTGCCAGCCATGTGTCAGCTAAATCTTCAATCGTGTGTGCCCGCGAAGGGTAGGAGCAATTAATGACCTGATAACTTTGTCGCCTTAACGTCCATTCCAACCCTTTCATGGAAATTTGCGTCCGTCCCAAGCCATGCAATAACACCACGTAATCTCCCGGAATTCCCTCCGCTTCTTTTAGACGATCTCTGCCTGAAGCAACAGAATAGGTTTCTTGTGCACGCCCAAAACCCGCTCGCATGAAAAGAAAACCGGTCAAAACCAGGAGGCATTTGTTGGTCCGGGCATTCGGTCGAAAACTTTTAGACAAGTTCAATCCCTGAGTTTACCCCAGCGCGCTGCTTGCATGTCATCGAAAGAATTGCTCTTTCGCTCTTTGTTTCGATGCTTCGGGAAACGGACAGCTTCGTCCGCTTTAACAAACATCCAGGTGCCGGGCTGTATCCAGGCGTTCTCGAGCCTGTGCGATCACATTTTGCAACACCTCGGAACTTAAATTGCGAACCGAAACATCCTCCTTCCAGGCAATCGCGCGAGCAAAAACTCCGGCTAATAGCCACAAAATGGTAGACCGATGCTTTCTTCGAAATTGAAAAACATCCCATTCGAAGTAGGACTCTTCTTGCGCCAACAGCCGCAAAACGACGTTCGTCCGTGTCGCATGCACGATCTCCTCTGAACTGAGAATTTCGCAGGCGTACGCGAAGCAGAGGACCCCTAACAGTGTTCCTGGCCTTCGAGTTCGACCTGGTCCGCTGTCTGGCTCCGACTCATAGCCGGTTGTTAGTTCCTCTTCAATCCACGTGAGCAAAGTGTATGGATTAATCCAGTCGCGCAAATCGGCCGGCAACTTGATTGCCTCAGTACTAGTGGCTGCCCCGACCGGACTTTCAAGCCTCCATTCCCCATTGCCCCACCTGCTTATATCCTGGCGAATGCCGATATTCATCTTCCTCAAACATGGAACATCCCTTCGCTCATTGGGTGACAGCCGTGTTACGATCCTGTGACGATTATCCAGAAACGGGCGTTTCATACTACTCAACGAGGTAACCATACGGAAACTGATGCCTCCCGATTGTTAGTTCAGTTTCTTTCCTATCGCCATGATATGCCGTTCAGTGCGAAAGAAAAGTTTCCCTTCAGAAATGGCTGGTGTCGCGAGGCACACCTCCCCGAGTTGATTCGTTCTCACCACCTTAAATTCCGGCCCACCTTTCACCACATACACCGCTCCCTGTTCACTGGTGAAATAGAGATTGCCAGCGGACGCCACCGGTGATGCCGTAAAACCCGCCCCGCCGGTCCCCAGCCGTTCCTTATAAATCTGCTTCCCTGTCCTGGCTTCATAGCACGAAAGAATTCCGTCCATTTGACACGAATAAAGCATATCATCGTCAATTATGGGCGTTTGCATATAAGCGCCGCCACGACGTACGCTCCAGGCCACATGCGCATTCGTCAGGGCTCCGTCTTTTAACGAAATATCGCCGGTCGCGTCGCGCCTTACCGCATATATCGGACTCCGCGGCCCGTGCGCGCTCATGAAGAAAAATAGGTCTCTCCAAACCACCGGGGTAGGCACCGGGCAATCGCCTCCACCGGACATCCGCCAGATTTCTCTTCCACTCTCCAAATCATACCCGCCCATATGTCGCCATCCGTTCACCAGCAATTGCGGACGTTCTCCTTCCTCATAAATATTTGGCGTGCTCCACGTGGCGGTATCGTCCCGTTGCGACCGCCACACTTCCTTTCCAGTCCCCACTTCGAACGCGGCAATAAATCCATTGGTTCCACCATCGCACTGCACATAGACGCGGTTTCCATGCAGCACCGGTGAGCTGGCAAATCCCCATTCCAGCTGAAAGCCATTCGTGTCCGGTGCATCATTATAAATCACCGGGCTGGCTCGCAACGTGCCCAGATCTTTTTTCCACTCAAGCTGGCCTTTCATGTCGTAACAATACAATCCCTCTGATCCAAAAAATGCGACCACATGCCGCCCATCCGTCGACATTGTGCAGTTTGCATGAGTCGCCTTGGGGTGCCGCTTGACCCGGGGAGTTCCCTCGTGCGCTGTTGCTTGCCAGGTGATGACCCCGTTTTGCTTGTTTAAGCAAATGACTTTCCACTGCTGTTTCTCGTTGTCGTCCGCCGATCCCGGATCTCCGTAAAGCCCCACCTTCAACTCAGAGGTTTTGCGTTCATTCGCTGCCGTGGTCACAAATAGCTGGTCGCCCCAGATAATCGGACTTGAGTGCCCCAGGCCAGGTATCACGGTTTTCCATAAAATATTTTCGCACTTGGGGCCATCCCAAACCGTCACCGTCGCTGGTCCAGTAGCAATTCCCTTAGCCTCTGCTCCACGAAAGGACGGCCAATTCGTCTGCGCCCACCCCAGGCTGCTTGCCAGCAGCCATGTCACCGCAATCCAGCAAAGTATTGGAAATCCTGTGTCTCTCCGGTTCATGTTTAGTTTGCCGCATCCTAGATGTCTTTGCGGTTCGCTCCAAGATCTACTGTTGATTCGAATGATGTCCCTCGGCGGCCCACTCCGTATCGCTAGCTCCGAGAGCAAGTGCGATAACTCAGTAATGCGGTAGCGATTCCTGATTCAATGCGGCCTGAATGAGCGTCCACGCATAATCGTTATCGTCCTTGGCGGGAGTTGTGAATGACATCCCGCGCCGCCAACCAGCCGGAGCTTCCGGGTGAACGCCGGAAAGGATCATCGCTCCAATTCCGTATTTGCCCTGCACGATTGCCGGCGTACCGTCCGGATACTTCCCCACTACCAATCCCCAACCAGTTAATTGCGGGCCATCCTCCCAATAATGTTCCAGCGTTGGTCCTCCAACGATCCCTATCGGCACTGCGGCCTTCCGGATACCACGCGCTTCGGCTGAATAGAAACCGAACTTCACGCCTGAGGTCAGGTTCAAACCGTTCGACACGGAATTTCCCGCTATGAAAGCTCCCGCACAAATCCCCAGATAGTTCAATCCATGTTGTACCGCGTTGCGGATATTCGTCGCCGTGCTCGAACTAAGGCTGTTCCCGATATGAATGAAATTTCCTCCCGGAACTATTAATAGCCTATACTGATTTAACTGTGATTCGTCCATCGAGTTCAGCTGGGATGAACTTGCCCTCGTATACTTTTGCCGTTTCCTCTTCAGAATATCTTCCACAGCCGCCACATCATTGGGAGAAGTTCCTGTTCCACTAAACAATAAAACCGCGTTTGCCGGCTCATTTGTGCCTAGTGCCGAAATGCTTTCGCCACCACCTTGGGCGTCGCACGCCGCGAAAGCGGTACAAGCTAAAACTACACAGACAATTCTGAGAGCCCATTTTACGGCTTGCCCGGCATCAGAGCATTCCACCTTGGTCTTTTGGACATGTGGTCGCAGAATATTCAGGAAGAAGCTCAATGCGAAAATGCCCACACCGTCGTGCTTTTAAAGTTCTCCCCAGGTCGCAGCACAGTGCTGGGGAATTCCGGATGATTAATCGAATCCGGGTAATGTTGTGTTTCCAGGCAAACCGCCCGATGTTGCAAATGATTCGCCGTATAAAGCTGAACCCCTGGTTCGGTCGTCCGCACCTCCAATACCCGACCGCTTTTCGGATCGGTTACCCGCCCCGCCAGGGAAAGCGACTTGCTCCCGTGCATTACAACAAAATTGTGGTCATACCCGCCGGGCTTCGGTTTGAGCTGCTCAATCCGTTCTCCAATCCTGGTCGGTTTTGTAAAATCCAGCGGCGTTCCTTTTACTTCTCCAAATTTACCGGTCGGAATTAGCTGCTCATCGCCCAAGGTGTAGCTCATTGACGGCAGGAACAGGATCTCGTCCAAAACATCTCCTCCCCCGGCGAGATTAAAGTAGGCGTGATTCGTTAAATTCACTGGAGTCGCCTTGTCGGTGGTAGCCGTATATGTGATTACCAGCTCATTATCATCCGTAAGTGTGTAAATTACGTGCACTGTGAGATTGCCCGGGTAACCCTCTTCGCCATCCTTGCTCAAGTAAGTCAGTTCAACTGAGGCTTCGTGGTCACCGACTGGCAGCGCTTTCCCCTGCCATAGTTTTTTGTCAAAACCAACCTTCCCCCCGTGAATGTGGTGTTCCCCGGCATTGGCCGCGAGCCGATACTCTTTTCCATCTAAGGTAAATCGGGCTTTCGCCACTCTGTTCGCTACCCGGCCGATAACTGCGGCCGCCGGTGCTCCCTTGAGGTAGCCTTCCAACGAATCTGCCCCCAGGACCACGTTGGTCATGTTTCCTCGACTATCCGGCACTAGGATTTCGGTGACGATTGCACCGTAGGTAATCACCTTCACCCGCATGCCATGCGAATTCCGTAACGTGTACATTGTGACCGGCCCCCCATTCGCCAGTTTCCCAAACTCCTGCTCAGTGATTCGCTCAAGGCCTGCGCCGCAAACAAATCCGGGCGGGAAAACGAAGCAGGAAATGGCCATTAAAATCGTCGCTCGTAAAAGGAACATCCCGAATTTTTGCCTGACTGCACTCGCAACGCAATTTCAAAGCAAATCGCCGGCGCGCACTCAATTAGGTAAAACGAGGCCACCGGGCCAGTTCTTTGCCGCTGGTAAACAGGAGCCTTTCCGCTAGCTTGTGAGCGCCTATGGCGCAAAAATTCGATCCCATAGAATCCGTTGTCGATGACCTGCAAAAGGGAAAGATGGTCATTGTCGTCGACGATGCCGACCGTGAAAATGAAGGCGATCTGCTCATGGCTGCTCAGTTCGTAACGCCTGAAGCCGTCAATTTTATGGCCAAATACGGACGAGGGTTGATTTGTGTGCCCACTATTTCCGAAAGACTTCAGCAGCTCGGGATCGAGCGAATGGTCCAACAGAATCGAGAAACGTTTAAGACCGATTTCCAGATTAGCGTGGATGCTGCGAAGGGCATCACAACCGGAATTAGTGCTGCGGATCGCGCTGAAACCATCCGAATCATGGCAGAACCAACGGCTATTCCCGAGGACCTGGTTCAGCCGGGTCATGTATTTCCTTTGCGCGCGCGACCAGGCGGAGTCCTGCAGCGCGCTGGTCACACCGAGGCTACCGTGGATCTTGTCAAGCTGGCGGGCTGCCGGCCCATCGGCGTCATCTGCGAAATCATGAGTGACGATGGCTCAATGGCTCGCCTTCCGGAACTTTTGAAGTTTGCCAAAAAACATCGATTAAAGATCTGCACGATCGCGGATCTCATTCAATTTCGGCGCACCCGCGAGAAATTAGTCGATCCGATGGAAGTGGTTCGTATGCCGACTGACTACGGCGACTTTAATCTTCACCTTTACCGGTCTCGGTTGGATGGTCAGTACCATCTTGCGTTGGTGCGTGGCGATGTGGCCGGTAAATCCAACGTGCTCGTCCGGGTGCATAGCGAATGCCTGACGGGCGACGTCTTCGGCTCGCGTCGCTGCGATTGCGGGCCGCAACTGCAGCAGGCCATGCGGCAAGTCGCAGACGCTGGTCTGGGTGTGATAGTCTATATGCGCCAGGAAGGGCGCGGGATCGGACTTGCCCCCAAAATCAAGGCTTACAAATTACAAGAGCAGGGCTACGATACGGTTGAAGCAAATCAGAAACTGGGATTCGGCATGGATCTTCGCGAATATGGGCTAGGAGCTCAAATTCTTACCGATCTCGGGCTGCACACGATCCGCTTGTTAACAAACAATCCTCGGAAAGTGGTTGGTCTGGAGGGCTATGGCTTAAAGATAGTTGAGCAAGTGCCGATAAAAGTGCGACCTAATCCGCACAATGCTCGTTATCTGAAAACCAAACGCGAAAAGCTCGGCCATTTGCTTTAAGAGCCTCCTCACGATCCCACACGTATGCTGGTCAAAAACAAAAAGCAAAAATCAGACGCAAGTCAGTTTGAGTTTGTGATCGTTGCATCCCTTTACAATGCGAAATATGTGAATGCCATGGTTCAGGCTGCGGAAATAGAATTGAAAAAAGCCGGCGCGCGGCGCGTCAGAGTAATTCGTGTTCCGGGAGCATTCGAAATTCCTGTAGCTGCCGCTCGACTTGCGCGCATGAATTCGGGAAGTAAACCGGGACACCTGAAAAAGATTTTGGGTGGAATTATCTGCCTGGGACTGATTCTACGAGGCGAAACTGTTCATGCAGCCCACATTGGCGATGCCGTGACCCATTCATTGATGGAGTTGCAGATAACGCATGAAATCCCAGTTATCCACGAAGTCCTCTTACTTGAGAACGAAAAGCAGGCCGAAGTGAGATGTTTGGGCAAGGACCATAACCGCGGCACGGAAGCGGCCCAAACTGCAATCGCCATGGCTCAGGTCATGGCCCAGTTAAGCGCCACTCAGCGCAAGGATTAAGCCGCCCTTCTCTCCCCTTCAACTGACAAAAGCTGATCGCGGCACTTCGGCTCGGCCTTTCACCATCTCCTGGTAAATCCACGCATATGTCTTCTCAAGGCCGTCGCGTAGTCGAATGCCCGGCTCCCAGCCCAGGAGCTTTTTAATGAGAGTATTGTCGCTGTTGCGGCCATTTACTCCTTTAGGCGCCTTTAGATTGTAGTGTCGCTTGAGTTTGATTCCGGCAATGTCTTCGACAATGTCCACGAGTCCATTGATCGTAACCAGCTCGTTGCTGCCCAGATTGATAGGTTCCAGGATGTCGCTCGCCAGAATGGCCTGGGTACCTTTCAAACAGTCATCGATATACATGAAGCTTCGAGTTTGGTGTCCATCACCCCAAATCTCAATTTCATGATTTCCGGATAATTTTGCCTGGATGACTTTACGGCACATGGCCGCCGGCGCCTTTTCTCGACCGCCTTCGTACGTGCCATAAGGGCCGTAAACGTTGTGATACCTGGCTGCGCGTGTCGTTACCCCAAAATCTTCCCGGAAATGACGGCACATTCTCTCACTGAAAAGCTTCTCCCAGCCGTAACCATCTTCCGGCATGGCTGGATAGGCATCGCTCTCCTTCAAAGCAACAACATCAGCCGACACCTGTTTATCGGCAGCGTAAACACAGGCCGAGGAGGCATAGAAATAACGTTCAACCGAATGTTTTCGGGCGGCCATGAGCAGGTGTGTGTTGATCAGCACTGAAAGCATGCAAAGCGCACGGTTGTTTTCTATGAACCCCATGCCTCCCATGTCGGCGGCAAGATTATAGACAGTCGAAGCGCCCTTCAGTGCCTGCTCACAGGCGGATTTATCCTGCAGATCCAACCTTAGGTTTTCCACCTGAGGGAAATACTGGTACCACTCGTCAAACGGCTTGATATCGACTGACCGGATATCGGTATGACCTTGCCGCAGGAGATCAGCTACGAGATGACCACCAATGAAACCGCCCCCGCCGCAAACAATTATTTTTCTATTACTCATGAGACAATCGAACAAAAGCTTATCGTGCGGAATGAGCCAATTCCAGCAAAAGATGGGGTTTGTTCTTGAAGGGAGCAGGTGCACACCATAGCATCCTGACAAGATGCCGGAAACCGCCGAAGCGTTGTTTCTGGGGCCTGGATGAAATCGTTATCTGTTTTTGGCACGCCTGTGCTGCTCACCGATTACGCGCAATTAGAGGCGTCTTGTCTCCAATGGTCGCGGCAGTCGAGCTGCGTGGCTATTGATTTTTCAAATACGCAGATCGTGACTATGCGGCGACACGAGCCGGAGTTCAGAGAACTTACTCGAATTTACGATTTTTTCGTGCCCGATGGGATGCCATTAATTTGGTGTTTGAACGCTGCGGGCGCTCAACTCAGCGATCGTGTTTACGGTCCCACTTTCATGCGCTACTTCCTGGAACGTGTTCCTGCAACGTGCACGCATTACATGCTCGGCGGGACTCAGGAATGCGCCGAAAAGATTCGTGAGATATTTACGAAGCGGAACCCGGGCATTCGTTTTGTTGGGAGTTTTCATGGTAGATGCCTTCCTGATGGACGGCTGGAAGGAGCTGCAGAGGAAGAGGTGATTTCGGAGCTAAACCGGCTTTCTCCGGATTTTATTTGGGTCTGTTTTGGTGCGCCGAAGCAGCAGGCCTGGGTAACGCATCACAAACACCTGATTAAGCGAGGCGTGATTCTCACCGTGGGTTTTGCATTTGATGTGAATGCCGGGATGAAATCGGATGCGCCAGCCTGGATGCAAAAACTTGGGCTAACCTGGGTCTTTAGATTGTTATCTGAGCCGGCCAGGCTTGGTCCTCGTTACCTTCGTTACAATTCGCTATTTTTATACTACCTGCTCGTGGACGGGTTACGCGGCCGGGCATGGGAAAAAGCCAGATGAGTTATGAGCTGATTTGAGCCTCGTCGGCAATTAGTTCGCAAAGGCCAAACCCGCCAGTAGTAGACCAACCTTAATTTCTCAGAGACGCGCGCGAAGGTAAGGGATGCAGGTTCTAATCACGTTTTTGCCAAACGGCTATCATACCAACAAACCCAAGCACAAGAACACCACATACCGCAAAGGCGCCGCTACGCGGAATCTCAGGAACTAAATACAACGAAGCAGCTCCCACAGCCGGGCCAACGAAATTACCGAACCCAATCACTGCTTCATGAATGCCGCTGTGCTCGCTACCAGCCTCCCCCACATCCATCGAATAAAAGAGAGAGGAATAATAGAGTAGACCAAGTGCTAGCCCAAAAAATATCTGGGCAACGATCAGTACAATAATGCTGTGAACCATCAAAATCCCCGCAAACGCCAAAATCAATGAAACGTATGCCGCCGCAAGCCAGCGAAAGAGGTAATGCCAATTTGTCCATTGCCACAGGGCAACAAATGCACCTACTCGTGCGAAACACCACAAGGAACAAAAAAACCCAGCCATGGTTGCGGAAAGTCCGTAATTGCGAGCTAAACCAGGTATTACCGCTATGAGAGTGTTTATGGCGATGTAGCCAAGGGGATTGGCAAGCCACGCCAGGCGCATAAACTTCTTCGCTTGAACCAGGGCGGGCCGTCTTAGCTCTTGTACTGATTCTTGTCCTCCGCCCATCACTGCCGGAATCACTCGGTCCTGCTGCAGTCGAGGCAAAATGAAAAAGGTGAGAATAATCTGAACCAGGTGAATAGCAGCCGGGACGTAAAACATGCTATGAAGCCCAAGCTTGTCCAACATAGCCCCCCCGCTAAAATAGGCGACCGCAGCCGTGCTTGCCCAAACAATATTATAAATTCCGATCCGCTGCTGCAATCCGGAGGGTGATTCATTTTGGCTTACCAGCGCTTCCAGCGTCGGCCACGTAAAGCACATCCCAAATATGTACAGTGCCATTGTAAAAACCTGGCCGGCAGCAGAAATAAGCTGAGAACCCACAAGCAGCGCACCTGCCATAATGGAAAAGCCGCACTTTAAGGCTCTCACATAACCTTTGCGCTGGGCAAACCTTCCCGCCCACCAGGCCGAGCCCATGCAAACCAATCCATTTGCCGCCGCAAGTGTGAGGTTTGCCGTATTTCCAAAGCCGAATACCTCCTGCATGAAAAAGTACAGGTAATAAGCGTAGTACACCGTCGCAAACGAATTCAATCCCTCTAAAACGAAGTACCCCGTTTTGCGTTGAATTCGAAACATGCAGGGCTCAGCGTGGGCAGTCAGACTGTGCGTTGCTATCTCAAAGTTGGTATTTCTGCCAATGCCTTCAAACAATACCATTTTACTGCGGCGCTCATCGGTGGGTGAAGTTGTTCCAGCTCTTCAGCCGAACACCATCGGATATCGTGGTGCTCCTCCTCAGCGAGCGATAGATTGCCGCTGCTTGGGCGTGCCCAATAAATCATTCCGATATGCTCGTGCGTATCATTTATCCGGTGGATATCCAGGAACCGAGGTGCAATGAGTGCTCGCGTGCCAACACCGGAGGTGGGAGGACGATCTCCCAGTAGCTCGACCTCAATCCCGCTCTCTTCTTTGGCTTCACGCAATGCTGCTTGTTCCGGATCCTCATCTAGCTCGATGTGGCCACCCAGGGGCAACCACTTGTCGAGTTTGCGGTGATGCACTACAAGGACACGATTCTTCTCGACGACAAAAATGGCTACGGTGAAATCAATTTTTTCGTGAATATGCGCCATCGATTGCCCTTAAATCCCGAAAAAACCCTTCAATAGTCGTAGAGGCCGGAGTCGTGTCCATAAGCGCCCCCGCCACCCGGACCCCCGGCTTCATCTCCCATGATGTTGCCCAGTAAATCGCCCATATCCTCCTCGATCTTTTCTGGATCCTCTCCGGCCTCAAGCCGCTTAATCGCCACGTCCAATTCTTTGGGGAGAGAGCCTGAGGGCATCATGTCCTTCATTTTTTTCATCATCTGGGCCATATGCTTGGGGTTGTTCTCATCCATATGTTCCATATCACGTTCCAGTTCCATCATCGCTCGTTCAACGCGTGGATCTTCAAAATCAGGCATCGAACCTTCTCCAGGAGCGGCCTCACCTTTCGCAGTTTCTTCCTTTACGCCTCGCGTCATCACAAACCGCGAAACCTGTTTTTGCATTCGCTTATTGCCGCATTTAGGGCAGGTAGGAAGGCGATCAGGCGTGATCCTTTTGGACAGAAAATTAAAGATCATGCGACACTTGGGACACGCGTATTCGTAAATTGGCATATGGAATAATGCTGTGCTTCAGAACAGCAACTATAAGTTGCAAACAAGGGACCTCGCGGTCAAGTGGCGGCAGCAAGCCGTTGAGAGTAGCGGAAGAGTACAAAAAAAATCCCGGACGAACCGGGGAAGTTTTAAGTTTCCGAGGACCTATTTCAGGCGGTCGAAAGATTTTTGCAGAATCTGCCAATCCTTCATGCCTTTAAATTTTTCTCCCATGTTGGTGTTAATCGCCATTTCACGGGCGTTTTTTGTCGGCTTCGCGTTTTTATAGAAGATTCCAAAGTAGCCGGGAAAGCTCGCATCCGCTAATTTGTATGCAGCCATTTCGTCGGTTACGTCATGCTCTTGAGGAACGACGTTAAAAACCCCGCCTTTGCGCGGGTTGGAGGCATCAAAGGCTCCTTCGTAAAACTCTACGCATTCGCTAAGGCACTCAATAAAGCTAAAGCCATCATGGTCCATGGCCGCTTCCATCATCTGCAACACATGATTCGGATTGCTGTGTGTGGTTCGGGCAACGAAGGTTGCTCCCGCTGCTATGGCCTGCTTCATTGGATTAATCGGATAATCCACCGCTCCCCATGTGTCCGTTTTGCTCTTAAAACCAATCGGTGAAGTCGGCGAGGTTTGTTTTTTCGTTAAGCCATATACCCAATTGTCCATGACAACATAGGTGAGCTTAATGTTTTTGCGTGCCGTATGATTGAAATGATTTCCTCCGATCGAGAACGCATCGCCGTCACCACCGAACACGAAAACGTGGAGATCGGGCCGCGATAACGAGATGCCGCTTGCGAAAGGCAACGCTCGCCCGTGGATGTAATGGGCGCCATGCGCCTGTACGAAATACGGAAACCGGCTCGAGCACCCGATCCCGGCAATCGTGGTGATTTTCTCGTGCCACATTTTTCTTTTTTCGATCAACTTAAAATAAAGCGCCAGGACCGAAAAATCTCCACATCCCGGGCACCACGTTGGGTGATCGGCTGCGATTTCTTTCTTGGTTAGACCTTTACGTTCGGCGGGAGGGGTTACCACCGCCACAGCCCCATTCTGCGGAATTTCTGAAACCGATGAACTCATTTCTAGTCTTTCTTTATTTCGAAATTACAATTTACGCATGCCTTCAGTCACATTGGACTTGGCTCGTTCAAGAATCTCTTTGACTTTCCAAGTCAATCCATCCGTCTTGTTTAAACCACGAATCTTACGGTCGCAAAAACGGCCACGAAGAATCCCGCCCAGCTGCCCAAAGCCGTAGAGACCTTCGTCATTCATTTCGACGACCAACACATTGTTAAATCCCGAAAAAATATTTTCCAGTCCGGGCGGCAGTGGGCTGATATGTTTCAGGTGCAACGAGGATACGCTGTCACCGCTATTCCTTGCGCGGTCGACCGCCTCCCTTATGGGTCCCTGAGTTGATCCCCAACCGACCAGGAGAACGTTTCCTTCGGGTGGGCCGTAAACTTTGGGGGTGGGCAACGTGGCGGCAAGCGCCTGCAGTTTCTTTCGTCGTTTGGCGGTCATTTGCGTATGGACTTTTGGGGAGCCGCTCGGATGACCATATTCATCGTGCTCCAGCCCTGTCGCAATTGGATAACGGCCGCTGTTGATTCGTGTGCCTGGAACGACTCTGGGCGTAACCCCATTTGGCGCGCTTAAATCATAAGGTTTATGATCCGCTACCGGAGTTAAATCAGGTGAAATGTCCTGGCAAATTTTCTCTAAGGCAGGTTCGTCAAATGCTTCAATTCGAGTGGCAATGGCCTGATCACTCAAAATGATCACGGGTACGTTGAACTTCCTGGCTATATTCACCGCCTCAATCGCCGTGTAAAAACAATCTTCGACACTGGCAGGCGCAATGACTACCCGCGGGGAATCTCCATGACCGCCGAAGCAGGCAATGCTTAAATCCGATTGCTCCACATTGGTCGGCATGCCCGTTGACGGTCCACCACGCTGGACATCAACTATAATCAAGGGAATCTCCGCCATAACTGCCCAACCCAGCGCTTCGGTTTTCAGAGAAATGCCTGGGCCGCTGGACCCCGTAACCGCAAGTTTGCCGGCATAGCTGGCTCCAATGGCCATTGAAATTGAGGCTATTTCATCTTCACACTGAACGAAAGTGCCACCGTATTTGGGCAGCTCGCGCCTCAGTGCCTCCATAATATCCGACCAGGGTGTGATTGGATAACCCGCCCCGAAGCGAACTCCAGCCGCAATGAGCCCATAAGCTAGAGCTTCGTTCCCGTTCGTCACTACTTGAGAGCACGCCTTCTGCGAACTATCGACAAATTTAAAGGTTTCCAACACTCCGCCCAGCGAATGGCTATAACCCGCGTGAAAAGCTGCCAGGGCATTATTCAGCACACTGTTGTCTTTGCCGCCAAAGCGTTCCCCGATTAGTTTCTCCAGCTTTGGAATGTTTAAATCAAAAATCTTCGCTACCAACCCTAAGGCGAAGATATTTTTCCCTTTGTCTTTAGCAGTTCCTCCGATCGCTTCAATGGTAAGACCTGAAATCGGAATGCCAACATGGTGATAGGCTTGCTGCCAGTCACTTTTGGGTTCAACGTGATCCGAGTCATACAACACAATTCCGCCCTTTTTCAGGGAATTGATGTGTTCTTCGTAGGAGTGCTGGTAAAATGCCAGGAGGACGTCAGCATCATCTCCGGCGCTTAAGACCTCTCCGGAACCTATTCTTACCTGAAAAATCGACGGACCTCCGGAAATAGTTGAAGGGATGGTCATAAACGTCATCACCTCCTGCTCGCTTCTTCCCGCCAGCCGTGCTAGAAAGCCACCAATCGCCTGGATGCCATCCTGTGAATTGCCAGCAATTCTAATTACGGCCTCTGATATCTTGGAAACTTTGGGGTTACCTCCCGTCGATTGGGGGGCAGTTGTTGCTTCGCTCATGAAAAATTCGATTCAAAAAATTAAACAGCATGGGGTCGTGCTACTGAAGAAAACCAGCAAGGTAGACCTATGCTGTGACAGAGTATCATCTAAGCAGACCGTGTCAATTTCTAATGAACACCATATCTCGCTGTCTACGAGCAGCTTACGTTATAGTATGCGGATTGAAATGGCCTTTCAAAAACATTAATTAGCAACGCTCATCTGCTTTGGTGCATCAATGAAAGTAAATTGTCAGCTCATAGCGCCCTCAAGATAATATTTTATTGCTTCAGCCACTCCTAATCCGGCACCCGCTTGACTTAGATACCCTCCCTCCCGTTTTACTTGCTCCTTCACAGCGGGAATTGCGTTGGCAGGGGCAGCAAGGTATCGCGCAAACCTGGTAAATAGCATCGGCAGGTCGTTCAAGTGGTCTCCGGCTGCTAATACTTCGGAAGCGGATATTTCCAATCTCCGTGTCAGCTCAGCTAAAGCGGTTCCCTTGTTGTAAGCCGTATGACTAAAACGCGCATATATGTCATTCCGAACTACCGAGAGGTTAGGAATTCTGCGGGCGTACTCTTCCAGGTAAGCGTGAATGGTGTCTGCTTCTTCATTGTTGGCCGCTATCAGGCAAAATGGTGAATAAGGGTCCTCGTAAATCCGCGCGTGGAAGCGGGCATTAATCCAGGATACAATTCCTGGTACGTCGGCCTGCACTTTTTCGAAAAGTTCGCTATGACTGTTACGACAGGCGCAATTCCATTCCTCCAAACTCACGTAAGAGGAATTCTCATGGGTATGGATTTCTCGTTCAACCAGGACAAGGAAATCCGGCTCGACCATGATGTGCGCACGACCCAACGCTTCCATCAGGCTCGACATGTCCCGACCGGTATTAATTACCCACTTCGCGCCCTGTGACTGAAGTTCGGCAATCAGATCCTGTAATATTCGGGGAATGGCAGGATTCTCAAATTCAGAAAAAATCGTGCCGTCGAAATCCGTCGAGATTAGCTTTATTGGTAAGGACATTATACCGAGGGTGCTCAGGAAATTCTTTGTTTGAACCTCAGTGCACAGACCGCGAATAGCCCTATGCCCATCGCTGCTAGCAAGCCGGTATTTAGATAAAAATCGGATAGTGTTGCGCCTCGGAGAATAATTGCACGTTCCAGTTCGATATAATAAGTCGCGGGAAGAGCGGAGCCGATGGCGTAAAATATTGCTGGCATGGTTTCCCGAGGAAAAATGAAACCGGAAAAGAAAACAGAAGGCAGAATGAAGATCATCGTCATTTGCAAAGCTTGAATTTGGTTCTGAGCTTTTGTGGAAATGAGTAATCCCAGGCTGAGCAAAGAAAAAATATAAAGAAAGGTTGCAAAGATTAGACTCCCAAAATTTCCCACGATTGGAACTTGAAATAAGTACCGCATTACCCCGAATAATCCTATAGCCATCACCAGGCCAATGCAGAGATAAGGGGTTAACTTACCCAACATTAATCCCCATCGCGAAAGTGGACTAACCATCAATTGCTCCAGTGTGCCGCGTTCACGTTCGCGGACCAAAGACATGGCCGTGGCAAAAGTGGTGGCAATTTGCAGGACAATTCCAATGACCCCCGGGACGAAGAAATTCGGGCTCCTCATTTCCGGATTGTAGAGCACTTGCGGACGCACATCTATCAGGAGATCACGCAATCCGGTTCTCGATGAGAATTCGAGAACGGCCCTCCGAAAGCCAACGTTCAACGCGGTATTTAACGCAGAGGATGCAATACTCGAATTTGAGCCATCGATCAGGACCTGCACGCTGGCGGTTCTTCCCGCATGCATATTGCGGGCGAAACCAGGCGGAATTTGAATTCCCACATAAGCCCGCCCCCTTCGAATCTCATTGGCCAATTCTGAAATACTGTTTACCTCAGCAACAATTCGGAATGTCTGGGTATTTACAAATTGATCTATTAGTTCCCTGCTTTCCGTCGTGCGATCCTCGTCTAGCACCAGCGTAGCCATATGTTTTACATCCGTATCGAGCGCGTATCCAAATGCAATCATCTCCACAATTGGCGGAAAGAGCATGAAAAACAAAGTCAGAGGATCACGCAATACCACCAGGAACTCTTTGTAGAGGATTGCAGTAAATCCTCGAAACGGGGTTTTCATACGCGTGTTTGAACCGTGGGTTGGTTCGTGAGTGCCACAAAGACATCCTCCAACGAAGGGGCGATTTGTCTGATATCCGAGTGCGGTATGCCGGCGGCAAGCAATTCCTCTTCAATCCTCTCATTCGCAAGGTTCTCCTCAACCAACAAGTGCATCGATTGGCCGAAGATAGTTGCAGTTTGTACTCCTCGGATCCGGCGGATTACTTTGAGAGCCCTGGTCACGTGCTCGCATGTCACATCAATGCGCCGGGTTCCAGGCGGGTTCACTACCGGCAACTGCTTAAGCTCATCGGGTTCTCCACAAACCACTAATTTGGACATGTAAATATATCCCACATGCGAGCAGCGCTCCGCCTCATCCATATAATGGGTCGTAACGAACAACGTCATTCCCATTCCTGAAAACTCGAACAGCAAATCCCAAAGCTCTCGTCTGGCTACGGGATCGATGCCTGCAGTCGGCTCATCAAGGAAAAGCACTTGGGGATGATGCACCAGCGAGCACGCCATCGCTAATCTTTGACGCCAGCCTCCTGAAAGCAACCCTGCTCGGCGACTGAGATATGGTTCGATATGTGTCAGCGCGATCAGTTCTTCACGCCTTTTCGCCAGTGCCTTTCCGCTCAGCCCATATAAGCGCCCATAAAAAATAAGATTCTCATGTACCGTCAGCTCGTCATACAACGAGAATTTCTGTGACATATACCCGATCAGACTTTTAATCTTCTGGCCTTGGCTCGCCACATCGAATCCAGCTATTTCTGCCGAACCCCCGCTCGGTTCCAGAAGTCCGCACAGCATGCGAATGACTGTGGATTTGCCTGAACCATTCGGCCCGAGGAAGCCGAAAATCGAGCCTTTCGTTACCTGAAAATTAACATTATCTACTGCCGTAAAGTGTCCGAAGCGCTTGGTCAGATTTTCGCATTTGATAACAATTTCCATCACGGCAAATTCGGAAACTTTACATCGGCCGCCATACCCGCCCGCAATTGCGATTCTCGATTGTCCAGACGCACTTTGATACCGAAAACTTGTTTAATGCGTTCTCCAACGGTCTGAACGTTGCGAGGAGTGAACTCTGCCTGGCGTGCTATTTGTTCTACAGTTCCGGAGAAGACTTTTTCGGGATGTGAGTCAGTTCCGATTTGGACGGTTTCGCCCAGTGCTATGCGTCCCAGCCAGGGCTCCGGCACATAAACGCGCACCCACAGATGGTCGATCAAAAGGAGTGTGGCTAATTCCCGATTTGGGGCAACCACATCGCCTACTTTCACATTGATGACTTCTACCACCGAGTCACCAGGCGCAAGGACGTCCATTTCCTTTAGTTGAGTGTCGATTTCCGCTAATTGGGCTCGAGCCTGGCTTAATTTTTCAGGTCGAGTCCCGGCAACCAGGAGGTCATACCGGCTTTTAGCCGCGGCAACGTTTTTCTCAAGTGCTTCGGCGCGTGTTATCGCAAGTTCATGCTCTGTCGCAGAGATCGTTTTCTGTTGAAACAACTCGACTGCTCTTTGCGCATCGGTTCTAGCCTGTTCCGATTGTGCTACAACCGCCTCCCAGTCATGCTTTGCGGCTGCGATTTCCTCCTTCCGTGGTCCCGCTTCCAATTCACTCAACTGGGCCGCAAGGTTGTCTCTGCGTGCGCGGAGCTCGGGCGCACTGAGCGTTGCCAATAACTGCCCTGCCTTTACCGCCTGACCTTCCGCGACGTGGATGGTTTCAACCCGTCCACCGTACCGGGAGGCTACTCGAACTTCATCTGTTTCAATGGTCCCCGAGACTACATCTTTGCGTAATGAGGGTTTGCAGGAACAGGCCATCAGCACCAGTCCCGCAATAAAAATTACCCTCGTATACACGCTACGAGTTGTCCCCATCGAGTAATCTGCCCAGACCCCCGAGGACGGAACCTTCTTCACGACCGCGGCCGCCCGCCCGTGGAGCTGCCGCATAAATCCGGCCCGCGAGGCGGCTGAAAGGAAGCGACTGCAGCCAAATTTTGCCTGGGCCTCGCAGTGTTGCGAAGAAAAGCCCTTCACCCCCGAACAGAGCTGTTTTAATTTTGCCCACAAACTGAATGTCGTACTCGACCGAGGGTTGAAAGGCAACGATACAGCCCGTATCTACCCGAAGAACTTCATTATGGGCCAATTCTCTTTGGTAAATCGTGCCGCCCGCGTGCATGAAAGCCAGCCCATCTCCCTGCAGCCTTTCGAGGATGAATCCTTCGCCACCAAACATTCCCGCCCCAAATCGTTTCGTAAATGCGATGCCAATGCTGACGCCCTTAGCGGCGCAAAGAAACGCATCTTTCTGAGTAAGGATTTCACCACCAATTTCGCTAAGATGCACCGGAATTATCTTTCCTGGATAGGGAGCACCAAATGCGACCCGTTTCTTTCCAGTTCCGCGGTTTTGAAACACCGTCATGAACAAGGACTCCCCCACAAGCAACCGTTTTCCTGCACCCATTAAGGCGTTGATAAACCCCCCGCTCTGTTGGGAACCATCACCAAAAATCGTCTCCATCTCGATCCCATCATCCATGTACATCATCCCACCGGCTTCCGCGACCGCCGCCTCCAGGGGATCCAGTTCGACTTCAACAAACTGCATTTCTTCCCCAAAAATTTTGTAATCGATTTCATGCATCGTAGCCATAGTCGTAGTCCTTAATTTTGTTGGTAATCTAACAAACTGACTCTGAGGGTGCACTTATAATTCTGACGTGCTGTTATAACTCGGCTTTTCAATGCTGGTCCCTAGTTATGTCAGCGGATGCACGTTCTTCGTTCCGAGCTTTCGGGCATAAAATGTTAAAAAACCATGCAGCCGACAGGGTCACAATTAGGCCGATGAGCGTGTACCACGGCCAAAAGATTTCCGTCCCGATTGCCGCGTTCCACCAAGGCTTTACTGGTTCAAGCTTGGGCAGCACCTGGATGGCGGTCATCGTTAGCAATGAAAGAAACATTGCAAATATTACAGAAACTGAGCGGCCATGCCGCCAGAAGACCGCCAGAATTAAGCCACCCAATAACGCACCGCTCGTAAGCCCCCGCAGGGAGAATGCTGCGTTCAACACAAAATCTACTTGGCGGCTTAAATAGGCAATGATTACAAGGACCAAGGCCCAAAAAATCGTGGATACCTTACTGAACCGAAGGAAAAATGCTTCTGAGTGACCCGGCGAAAGTTGCTTCACAAAATCCATCGTCGATACCGAGGCCAGTGAAGTCAGGGCCGAGCTGACGGAGGACATCGCGGCAGACAAAATGGCAACGATTAAAAAGCCCTTCAACACGTGTGGGACTTCGGTAATCATAAAAATGGGTAAGATAAAATCGTTCGCCTTTATTCCTGAACCTGCACGGGGCTCCGGCAGTGGAATTTGGAATGGGTGGGTACTATAAAAAACCCATAGCATTGCGCCTGCAAATAGAAAAATGAGAAAAAGAGGGAAAATGACGACTGCACTCAAAATTAAAGCTCGGCGGCCATCCCGCACATTTTTACATGCCAGGACGCGTTGAACAATCAACTGCTCTGCTCCGTGGGATGACATTACCAATACGGTGCCTCCAATAATTCCCATCCAAATATTGAACGGAGCCCCTAACAGGAATTGTCGCCACGGAACGCCAGCCGGAGGCAGAGCTCTCAACCAATTAAGTTTGCCATTATCCGCTGCGATTGAAAGAACCTGACTAATGCCGCCCTGCACCTGCGTGGGGATGTAAAAGATCACAAAAAGTCCGCCGAACAGGAATAACCCGAATTGCACCGCGTCCGTCCAAATCACGGCTTTCACTCCGCCCACATAGGTATATAAAAGAGAAAGGAAAACAAAGAGCAGGATGGCTCCCAGGATTGAATCCCCGGTTCCAAAACCAAGCAGCGCGTCCCCTAACATGAGCTTCACAGGAATACTTGCAACGTAAACTCGTACACCCGCAGCGAGGGTTTCGCTTATCAAGAAAAAACCTCCTGCAGTCTGCCGGGCCGCAGCGCCAAAGCGCTCGCCAAAAAGTTGGTAAGGCGAATAGATCTCCCTTTTAAAATAATGCGGAACCAAAACAACAGCCAGGATGACTCTGGCTATGACATAACCCACGATCATTTGCACAAAACCGATGTTGCCTCCGTAAGCCATCGCCGGAACGCCGATGATCGTCAATGCGCTCGTTTCCGCCGCAACGACCGATAAACCAATCCCCCACCATGAAATGTTCCGGCTCCCAAGGAAGTAATCGCGAGTATTGTGCTGGTCCTTGCCAAACCACAGACCGAGCCCAATAATTCCAATGAGATAAATCAGAATTACAAACCAATCGCTTGGGCTGAAAAATGTGTTCATGGTTTCTAGACGTTTATAATTGCCGGACAACAATCCCAAATGGCCAGAACATATTCTTGTGGAACTCCATTACTTTTCCGATTCTGGGGACGGAAGATGATCAGAATAATCCGCTAAAAATGATAATTCAGGTTAACTGTTACCGCATTTACTGAGTAATCCCGCCCGATGATGTTTGAGTCTCGTTTGTAAAATTGATAGCTTAGCGTAGCTCCGATTTTGTCATTAAACTGATGTCCGAGCGACAACTTCGGACCTATTCGATTGAACTGCTCGCCTTTGGTGTACGCTTCCTTCCCGAACTCATAATCAAAACCTGTGTCCAGACTGAATCGGCGTAACAATTTCCAGACAGCCTGAAGGCGAGCATAATAAACATCGAACGTGCCTCCATAGAACGCAAAGTTAACCGTCCTCCCGAAATCCAATCTATAAGTTAAATATTCGTTTATTCTGTGGTTCAAATCCACCGCCGCATAAATGCCGCTAAACTCACCTGTTCCCCTGATGCCATTTACTGAGCTTGAGGCATACTCGGTAAACCCTGCGCTAATTCTGCTTCGTATATACTGGCTGAGCTGTGCCTCATAAAATGCCCCCACATTCCAATCGATCGCATCTGTGAAGGACGAATTAGTGGGCGTACTATCGTAATGAATAAGCCCGCCGCCGATTTCGAGACCGCTCGCCGTGCCAGAATTAATTGCTAATCCGGTGGAGGCTGAAAAAATCTCCGAGCTTCCGCTCGGCTGACCTTCGTTGCTGGTTAAGGCGATGTAGTCCACATGATCATAACCAAATTTTTGAATTATTTTATTAAGATCCCAAACTGCGGATACGCCCGCTGCGTTATCCAATCTGGAATAATCGGCGATACCCACTACGGTTGGATCCTGATAATTGTCTTCAGATATCGAAAACCGTTCATGCAGATTTATCCATAAATCTCCGATGTACAAATCCATTGATAATTCGGATCCCGGTAAAACAAAGATTCTGTTCAGCTCTGAGCTCCTGAGATAAGCTGAGTAACCGGCCGCGATATTAAATTGCAAATTATTCTGTTCCGTGACCGGCCAAAAGACTCGAGCGTTGGCCTGCGGTCGTAGAATTAAGTCACTTGTCTGCTCGGACGCCTCTCGCAGTGCTACATTATCGTTGTATTCCAACCCCATTTGCCCGGTAATATCCCACGACATCCGTCCAAGCCTCAAATTGTAAGCGCCAGTGCTGCTTAGAGCTTGCTTGCGAGCTTCTGCGGCTTCTGCACTGGCCAGCGACATTCGAACTGCCTCCTGTGCGAGGCATTCACTATCCAGTCCACGGATTTCACCACAAACGTTCGCCAGCAGGAACCCAAGCCTTGCCAAAGTTGAGAGGCACAAACCTCCTTTCTTCGGTTCGATTATTCGAGTGCAGAACACGCTTTTCGGATTACCAACCAGTCATTCGCTTGTGAAGTCAAAACGCCCTATAAACTGCATATTGATAATATTCGTGCTCCCGGTAAACTGCTGCCATGCACCAGACCAAGTTTTGGATACCTTCTTTTTGTACGTGGTAATCCTAACGTGAACATTCAGCCTTTTAGAACTTCAATGAGAGCTCGTGGCACGGACCGCGCCATCCAGGCTATTACGTTCGATGTCGGGGGCACGTTGATGGAACCCTGGCCTTCAGTCGGTCATGTTTACGTCAAGGTTGCGGAACGCCATGGGGTCCGTGGATTGCAGGCAGAACAATTAACGGAGCGCTTCGCCAGTGCCTGGAAAGCACGGAAGGATTTTAACTACTCTAGAACAGATTGGGCCGAAATCGTGGACGCCACGTTTCATGGGCTCTGGCTCTCAAAGTCCCCTCCCAGTCAGACTTTTTTTACCGAGCTTTATAACTATTTTGCCCAACCTGAGTCCTGGCGCGTTTTCCCGGATGTTTTGCCTACGCTGGACGGCCTGGCATCTGAAGGCATGAAACTCGGAGTTATTTCCAATTGGGATGAGCGCCTTCGTCCGCTCCTTTCTGAACTCAAGTTAGACCGGTACTTTGAAACCATCGTGGTGTCCTGCGAAGTAGGCTTCGCGAAGCCTTCGCCGGTAATTTTCGAAATTGCCGCCGAAAAACTTTGTCGTGCGCCCGGCTCCATTTTACACGTCGGGGACAGTCCGGATTTGGATGCGGATGGTGCTCGTGCAGCCGGATTCCAAAGCTGTTTATTGCGGCGTGGTACTGGCGGCTCATTATTTGGTGAAATTTCGGAGCTCCAACAACTGTTGGAAGAGGCAGGCTGACGGATGAAGACCCGCAAACCTGCACTCATAGCTATTGTAAGTTTTTCTTAAATAACTCTGCTGCCCCAAAAGTTCTGTTGACGATCAGGGCGGCCGAACTAAATTTCCCTTTGTTGCAGGGCCGAGGGCAGTGAATTGGCTGCGTTAATTCCCAATGAAGATGATTTCGCGGATTTTTAGTTCGTCGCTGGGCAAAAAGTACGTCATGGCGGCGAGCGGGTTCTTCTTATTTCTATTTGTCGTGGGTCACTTGGCGGGGAATCTGCAAGTATTTCTTGGGCCTGAGGCTATTAACCGTTACGGGCATTTCTTGCAATCCAATCCGGAACTGATTTGGCCCGCCCGGTTATTTCTGCTGGCCATGGTTGGCTTGCACATATGGTGCGCCATTCGTTTATCTGCGGAAAACAGAGCCGCCAGACCGGTAGGATATGCTCAATACAAGCCCGTGGGATCGAGTTATGCCTCGCGCACGATGCTCATGAGCGGCTTGATTGTGCTCGCATTTATCATTTATCACCTCCTCCATTTCACGGTTCAAATAAAGTATATAAACCTGACCGGACAGAATTTCGTGGATTTTACGGATCCTGAAAAACGCCACGATATTTTCAAGATGATGGTGGTTGGCTTCAGAAATCCATTCGTCTCGTTTTTTTATCTGATCGGAATGGCCTTGCTCGCCCTGCATCTAAGTCATGGAGTCAGTAGCATGTTTCAATCGGTTGGCTGGAAAAATCAAGCTTACGGGCCATTCCTGGATAAACTCGCCAAATTGGTGGGGCTTTTGATTTTCCTAGGGTACTCTTCAATTCCATTGGCCATTCTCCTGGGTTACGGAAAGGACCGTTTATAATGACGTTGGACGCAAAAATCCCAAGTGGCCCGGTAGCTCAAAAGTGGGATAACCACAAATTCACTCAAAAGCTAATCAACCCCGCGAATAAACGGAAATTTGAAGTTATTATTGTGGGCAGCGGACTGGCCGGGGCATCTGCCGCAGCTTCGCTGGCGGAGCTAGGTTACAAGGTAAAATGTTTTTGCTACCAGGACAGCCCACGTCGAGCGCACAGCATAGCTGCTCAGGGCGGAATTAATGCTGCGAAAAATTATGCAAACGACGGCGACAGTATTTACCGCCTTTTTTACGACACCATTAAAGGTGGCGACTTCCGAGCTCGCGAGGCAAACGTGTTTCGTCTTGCCCAGGTAAGCGTAAATATTATCGACCAATGCGTTGCGCAGGGAGTTCCCTTTGCTCGTGAGTATGGAGGTCTGCTTGCCAACCGCTCCTTCGGCGGCGCCCAGGTTTCCCGCACTTTTTACGCCCGTGGACAGACCGGCCAGCAGTTATTGTTAGGCGCCTATCAGGCTCTCTCGCGACAGATCGGGCTCGGTACCGTTGAGATGTTCCCTCGCACAGAAATGCTGGATGTCGTCGTCATCGATGGCCATGCGAAAGGCATTGTCGTTCGCGATCTAGTCACCGGAGCAGTTTCGTCACATGCCGGAGATGCGGTAGTCCTGGCTACCGGCGGCTATGGAAATGTTTTCTTTCTCTCAACCAATGCTAAAGGTTGTAACGTGACCGCGACCTGGCGAGCCTATAAAAAAGGCGCGCTTTTCGCCAATCCCTGCTACACGCAAATTCATCCTACCTGCATCCCGGTCAGCGGTGAACACCAATCCAAGCTTACGTTAATGTCTGAATCGCTGCGCAATGACGGGCGGGTCTGGGTTCCTAAACGTAAAGAAGATTGCGCGAAAGCGCCTGGTTCAATTCCTGAGGACGCCCGTGATTACTTCCTGGAACGTAAATACCCCAGCTTCGGTAATCTGGCGCCACGTGATATTTCTTCGCGAGCTGCGAAAGAAGCATGCGATGACGGGCGCGGCGTTGGACCTGGCGGCTTGGGCGTTTATTTGGACTTCGCCGAAGCCATCAAGCGACTCGGAATTAACGTGATTCGCGAACGCTACGGTAATCTTTTCGACATGTACGAGAAGATCACGGGTGAAAATGCCTATTCCGCTCCTATGCGCATTTATCCGGCGGTCCATTACACCATGGGCGGCACGTGGGTGGATTATAATTTAATGAGCACTCTGCCAGGGCTTTTTGTCCTCGGGGAAGCCAACTTTTCGGACCACGGTGCAAACCGGCTCGGAGCCAGTGCCCTCATGCAAGGCTTGGCGGATGGTTACTTTGTCCTGCCTTATACCATTGGCAACTATTTCGCCACCTCCGGACAAAAAAAACCGGCAACAACTCATCCGGAATTTAAAAAGGCAGAACAGGAAGTGAATGCTTTTACTCAGCGGTTGTTGGCCATCAAAGGCAAGCGCACTGCCACTTCCCTGCATCGGGAATTGGGTAAAATCCTTTGGGAGAAATGTGGGATGGCCCGCAACGAGGCCGGATTGAAATCAGCCCTTAATCAAATTCCAGCTTTGCGTGAAGAATTCTGGAAGACGGTAAATGTCACGGGCGAAAACGGTGAGTTTAACCAAAATCTGGAATACGCAGGTCGAGTGGCCGATTTTTTGGAATTCGCCGAGCTGCTTTGCCTTGATGCTCTGCATCGTCGTGAATCCTGTGGCGGTCATTTCCGTGAGGAGTTTCAAACTGAAGAAGGAGAAGCTCGGCGGGATGACGAGCATTTTGCCTACGTAGGGGCCTGGGAATTCAAGGGATTGGGGCAGGCGCCGGTTCTGCATAAGGAACCGCTGGTCTATGAAGAGGTCCATATGAGCACGAGGAGCTACAAGTAATGAATCTAACGCTAAAAGTTTGGCGACAGAAGGACTCCTCTTCCGCTGGCCAATTTGAAACGTACGAAGCCAAAAATGTAATCGCGGACATGTCGTTCCTCGAAATGTTGGATGTGGTAAATGAGGATTTGATCGAGCGCGGCGCTGAGCCGATCGCATTCGATTCCGACTGTCGGGAAGGAATCTGTGGTATGTGCTCCCTGGTGATCAACGGGATTCCTCACGGGGGCCATCGGGGCACCGCAACTTGCCAATTGCACATGCGGCATTTTCGGGATGGTGAAGTTGTCACCATTGAGCCATGGCGAGCCAGCGCTTTTCCGGTCATTAAAGACCTGGTGACGAATCGCAGTGCTTTTGATCGTATCATTCAGGCCGGTGGGTTTATCTCAGTAAATACCGGCGGCACTCCCGACGGCAACGCGATTCCACTTCCTAAAACCGCTGCCGATGCTGCAATGGATGCCGCGGCTTGCATCGCCTGCGGAGCTTGTGTTGCCGTGTGCAAGAACGCATCCGCCATGCTCTTCGTTTCGGCAAAAGTTTCTCACCTTAATTTGCTCCCTCAAGGAAAGGCAGAGAAAGACCGTCGTGCCCTGGCAATGGTCGCTCAAATGGATGCCGAAGGCTTTGGCAATTGCACCGTCACAGGTTCTTGCGAAGCGGTTTGCCCGAAAGAAATCAGCCTCAGCTTTATTGCAAAAATGAACCGCGATTACGCCCTGGCCACTTTGGCGGGCAAGTAAACGCGCTACTCTTTTCCTTCTTCGCCGGATAGTTTCCGGTAAAGAGTGGCCAGGCTCACTCCAAGTTCAATCGCCGCCTTTTCTTTATCGCCCCCGCATTCCTGCAGCACCCGATTGAGATAACTGTGTTCCTGTTCCTTGAGGTACGTTTTCAGCGGCACCAACGGAGCTGAGTTTGGCGCCTGGCCCGGAGCGATACTTTCGGTCGCGACCCCATTTCCCGGGTGCAGAGGATACAATGCCGTCTCGGGCACCTGGGGCAGGCTTATCGTGGCATTGCCATCCTCCGCTGGGGGCGTTTGTACCGAACTTAGAATCGCCGGTGGCAAATCCTGAGCTTGAATGATGTCACCTTCCGACAGGGTCGCCGCTCGTTCAATCGCATTTTCCAATTCCCGAACGTTCCCGGGCCAGTCGTACGCGCTCAGAATATCCATTGCATGCTTGGTGATCTGGTAAGCATGACCCGTTCGTGGATTCGTCCGCCCATTCAGAAAATGAGCCACAAGCATTGGAATATCATCCCTGCGCTCGCGCATGCTTGGTAGCTCAATTGAAATAACATTCAGCCGGTAATAAAGATCTTCTCTGAAAGTATTTTCTTTTATCTTTTTTTCCAAAGGCTCATTCGTGGCCGCGAGTACTCTCACATTCACGTAAATGGGGGTATTGTCTCCCACGCGGCGCACCTCTTTTTCCTGCAACACCCGCAGCAATCGGCTCTGGAGCAGCGGCGACATGGAACCGATTTCATCAAGGAAAATCGTTCCGCCGTCCGCCTCCTGGAAAAGTCCTTTCTTATCGTTCACTGCCCCCGTGAAAGATCCGCGCCGATGCCCGAAGAGCTCCGATTCGAGCAAATTCTCAGGTAAGGCACTGCAATTGACCGGTACAAACGGAGCAAATTGCCGCCGGCTGTTGTAATGGAGGGCTCGCGCCACGAGTTCCTTCCCCGTTCCACTTTCTCCTCGGATCATGATCGTGCTGTCGGTATCAGCCACTCGCTCGATCATCCGAAAGACCTCTTTCATCTTTGCCGAACTGCCGATGATTTGGCCGAATTGATACGACTTACGCAGTTGTTTCCGAAGATAGACCGTTTCCGTAATCGCTGCGTTATAAGACAGCGCCCGCTGCACGCACAACTTCAGCGCATCGACCTTGAAAGGCTTTTCCAAATAATCAAAAGCCCCTTTCCTCATGGCATCCACGGCGGTTTCGATCGTGCCATATCCCGTGATGACGATCACCACTGCCGGCGGATTTAACTCCCTGGCTTTAGCCAGAATCTCTAATCCGTGTGCTCGCGTCTTATCAAAATACAGGTCGGTTATTACCAGTTCCGGCGAGTGGGTAACCAATGCCGCCGTGGCCGTAGCGCCGTTGGTGTAGGGAAATACTTCGTGCCCCTCCTGTCGCAGTAGCTCCGCGACCATCTGGACCATTATCAGATCATCATCGACCAGTAGGACCTTGGCCATTGGCGTGAGAGTATTTCAAATTTCGTTTCACCGGCAAGAAAGAAGCCGGGAGGTTCACTCCCGGCTTCATCTCTAAACATTTTCCAGCGTTGCTGGTGTTTAAGACACTCGCTTAGTGCTTGATATTGACGATTTCCGGCATCTTGAAGATGGGCAGAAACATGCAAATAACCATGCCGCCAATCACCACGCCGAGAAATACAATCAAGATTGGTTCGATCAGCGCCGTGAGGCCTGAGAGAGTTGTTTCGATTTCTTCGTCCAGGAAGTCGGATACGCGCTCAAGCATATTATCAATCTTACCCGTTTGTTCGCCTGCAGTGATCATACGAATAATCATCGCCGGGAAGACTGGATGTTTGCCCAAGGCAACAGATATGCCTTCGCCTTTTTCGATGTCCGAGGCCGCCGTGCGGATGGCTTTCTCCATCACCACATTGCCGACCGTTTGCGATACGATTTGCAACACCTCGAGAATCGGAACACCGCTACGAATTAGGGAAGCCAAAGTTCTGGTAAATCGAGCCAGGCAGATTTTGTGAGCAATCGAGCCGAACACGGGCAGCTTGATTCGGCGCGCATCCCAGAAGTGCCGGCCCGCTGGCGTCTTGATAAAGTAAAGCCAGCCATAAACACCGCCACCCATCAGCAGGATGATAAACACCAGGTAATGCTTAACGATATCGCTGATATTAATCAGGAATTGGGTGGGAGCCGGCAGCTTAGCGCCGAAACTCGCGAAGATTTCACCGAAGACGGGCACTACTTTTACCAATAGGAAAATAGTAATCAGAATAGCGACCACAGTTACAACGGTCGGATACATCATCGCCGATTTGACCTTCTTACGCAGGCGGGCAGCATTTTCCAGATAAGTCGCCAATCGGGCCATGATTTCGGCAAGCAAACCGCCTTTTTCACCGGCGGAAACCATGCATACGTACAAGCGGTTGAACACCTTCGGGTGCTTCTGCAATGCCTCGGAAAAGCTATCTCCACCTTCTACCCGCGTGCAGACATCCTTGATGACGTCCCGCATCACTTTATTGGTTGTCTGCTCCGCCAAAGCCTGGAGCGATTGCACCATGGCCAGACCGGCATCAACCATCGTGGCGAGTTGGCGGGTAAACATGACGAGGTCGGCCAGCGCTACGCTGCCACCTGCCGTTTTCCCCTTCTTGCCCACTTTTTCCTGAATCGACACCACGAGCATGTTTCGATTCAGCAGTGCGGCGATTGCCGCTTGCTCGGTGGCTGCTTCCACTGAGCTACGGATTTCTTTGCCGGTCACCGTTTCCCGCGCTACGTATACAAAAGAGGCCATAATGATTTATTGTTTCAGAAACCAATCCTTGAACCGCAAGGTTAGCCTCTGTTTTGAATTTTCAACGCACACCGAATTTCTTCCACGTTTAGCAACCTTCATTCCATCGGCTGCTCCCTTGGGCAGAAATTGCCTGCTTCTCTGAGTGTTTACTGAGGGTGAAGAGCGCGACGGGTAATCAATGTTGGTCGGTCCACGACTTGGGGACACCGCTAATCAGTGTAAGTTGTTATCGCACAGCCAATGCCACTCATGATCTCGGTTCCTTGCAGGAGGTTTCGCCCTTTGACTTTCAGCCACTTCCAACGGTCATCCAACCACGTCATCTCCCTATTTTTGTCTCAAATGCGTACACTCTCCGCCCCGTTCCACACCTTTCGGAGGAAAAAACTTGTTGTCAAAGTCCGCCCGTTTACCTATCAATTGCCGCCAATGCACCGGTTCAGGTGCAGAGGGCAATCCGGTTTTGCCCTCGTAAATGCATTAATTCTAAACCTAACGTTACTAAAAACACATCGGAGGAACTGATGAAGTATAATAAATGGACATTGGGTCTGGCCGCAGTTGGGCTAGTTAGCCTGGCATCCGCCGCTCGCGCGGAGGAGAAGGCGAACATGATCCAAACCGCCCTGGCTTCCACCACCTTGAGTGGTTATGTGGATACCTCGGCCCAGTGGAACATCGGAACAGGCAACGCCCAGTTGCCCGATTATAAGTTCGGTGGCTCCAGTAAGGCGGATGGTTTTAATCTGAACGTTGTTCAGATCCGCATCGAAAAACCCTTGGATGAACAGGAATGGGCTGCCGGTTACCGAGTTGACCTTTGGGCCGGCCCGGACGCTAATGTCCTTGGGACCCAATCCACCTTCGGAAACGGCGGCTTCGCCAGCCAGTCGGATTTTGGGATCCGCCAGGCTTATGTCGCCCTCCGCATGCCCGTCGGCAATGGTATCGATTGGAAGCTCGGGGTCTTCGACAGCATTATCGGCTACGAATCAGTCGAGGGTCCCAACAACCCTAACTACACCAGGTCTTATGGGCACACCATTGAGCCTCAGACCCATACTGGTCTTCTGGCTTCCTACCGGTTCACCGACATGATCAGCGCCTCGGTGGGCGTCGCCAATACCGTGGGGCCCATGATCAATGAACGCGCCCAGGGTCCAAACGCGACCGATCTGACCGGATTCCCTTCCCATAAGGCCGAATCCTACAAGACCTATATGGCTTCCATGGCCATTACTGCCCCTGAGAGCATGGGCTTCCTCGCCGGCTCGACCGTTTATGGCGGCATCGTGAATGGATTCTCCAGCAGTTACGGCTGGACCACCACGAGCTGGTACGCCGGCGCTACCGTTGCAACTCCTGTTACGGGACTTCGCCTCGGCGCGGCGTTCGACCTCCTGGATGGCGGCGGTCTCCATGGCGAAACCTGGTCCCTCGCCGGTTACGGTTCCTTCCAGGCTACCGAAAAGCTCAGCTTCCATGCTCGTGCTGAATACCTGAAGGACCGTGGCGATCAAAAGTTCTTCATTACCAGCAACGATGCCGGCGACATTATCGCGACCAATCCTGACGAAGTCCTCGCGTTAACTGCCACTGCCCAATATGACCTCTGGAAGAATGTCATCAGCCGCCTAGAAGTGCGCTGGGATCACTCTGTCAGCGGACAGGAAACCTGGGGCGATGTCAGTGGTGCCACGACCAAGGGCGGTGTCATCCCTGGAACTGCCGTATTATATAACGGCAGCCTGAAAAACGAGTGGATGATTGCCGCCAATATCATCTACAAGTTCTAATCAATTGGACGTAAGTTTCGGTTCCCCTCCTGAGTAATTAGGAGGGGATTCTTTTTCTGGCGTTCTGTCGCGTTTTGACCAATCAGCGCAAAAGAACGCCATCAGAAACTTAATCGCCCGGCAATCCGTTTTCCTTAACAAACTGAACATCAACAAACTACACAAACGCCGCCCGCTGGCACGATAAGTGCCCTAGGGCGGCGGCGCGTTCAACCCGAGCTGATAGTTCGCATGGTTTGGGGGGAACGTGGAACCAGTAACTAACCAAAAACAAAATAATGAAGCGCAATCCCTGGACGTTAGCCTTGATCGGAGCCGGCCTTATAAGCTTGCCGGCCGTCATGTTGGCTGAAGAAAAACCACCTAGTTCCGTTCTAACTTCTCTGGCACCCACAACCTTGAGCGGGTATGTCGATACCTCCGCACAGTGGAACATCGGAACCGGCAATGGCAGTTTGCCTCCGATTCCATTTGAAGGTTCCTCCAAAGCTGACGGCTTTAACCTCAACGTCGTAAAGCTCACTTTGGAAAAACCCATCGATGTCGCCGACGTGTGGGCTGCCGGCTACAAAGTGGATTTACTATTTGGTCCTGATGCCAATACGTTTTTCACCCAATCGTCCGGAATCACTGGCGATTTCGGTATCAAACAAGCCTATGTTGCGCTCCATGCGCCCGTGGGTAATGGCTTGGACTTCAAACTCGGCGTTTGGGATACGGTGATCGGATACGAAGTTTTCGAATCACCCAATAACCCGAATTTCACCCGTTCTTACGGTTTTGCCATGGAACCTACCACCCATACCGGGTTGCTGGCCTCCTACCAATTCTGTGACTTCTTCTCGGCGAACGTAGGCGTGGCCAATACCTTTGGACCTACGATCAACGGCAAGGCTTCGCCTCCGTTTGGCCCCAAAGCTGAATCGTTCAAAACCTACATGGGAGCATTCACGTTGACCGCTCCGACCAACTCAGGCGTCCTCGCAGGCTCTACCCTCACCGCGGGCGTCATCAACGGCTTCAATCAATTCGTTGGCAACGAAACCAGTTGGTATGTGGGCGCTACGCTCAATACCCCGGTAACTGGATTGAAAGTCGGCTTCGCCTTTGACGACCTCGATGTCCATGACGTCAGTGGTGAAAACTGGGTGGTCGGCACCTACGTTGCCTTCCAAGCGACTGAGAAGCTCGGGTTATATGCCCGTGCTGAATACATGAAAAACCGTGGCAACGAAAAACTATTCACCTCCAGCATCAGCGACGGTGACCCGTTGGATCCCACGTTCGTCACCTCTGACTTGGCTCCCGATCAAGTGCTCGGCCTGACCGGCACGGTGCAATATGATCTGTGGAAGAACGTTCTCAGCCGGCTTGAAGTTCGTTGGGATCACTCCCTCAGCGGCAACGGCGTCTGGGGCGGCACCGCCTCACCCTCCTTCGATAACCCCAACCCAGGAAATCAGAAGAACGCGGTCATGGTGCTCGCGAACATCGTTTATAGGTTCTAGTCTGGTCAGTTCCTCCTCGAGCCCTTTCCGGAGAACCGGCCGGAAAGGGCTCTTTCATTTTTCAATCCATTGCCGGTTCCAACTTCCCTCGGCAATTCACTTGCACGTAGCGCCCGGGCTTATTGCGCCAGCACTCGGAAAAACGCGGCGTCATTGGTCGGAGCCAGCGTCAATGTGGTATCGGTAGTCGGTCCAGCGATCGTCTCCCAAACGGGATTCGTCAGGTTCGTTGCCGATTGGATGATGAATGTTCCGCTGCCGGCCGGCCAATCGATCACAATCATCCCGTTCAGGAAAGTGATGCCCGCCTTAAAGGTCGGGGCTGCGATGATCGGTATATATAATGTGGTGCTGTCGCTTAATCCCGCGGCATCGGTCACTTGAACGGTAAAACTATTGGTCCCCGCGTCGCTATCCGCTGGCAGTCCCGAAAGCGTCCCATCCCCGGCTAAACTCAACCAGGCCGGGCCCGTCAATTTTGCGAAGCTAAGCACATCCCCCGGATTCGGATCCGAGGCGTAATTCGTCAGGGAAGCGCTGTAGGCCACGTTCGGCGCCACTGGCGCCAGATTAATCGGCTTTTGTGAGAACGCCGGCGTGCCATTCACGTAAATATACGCATTGGCCGTGGTCGTCACCGAGCTCGGGTCCCTGACACTCAGCACGAAAGCATTTGTCCCTGCGTCGGCATCGGCCGGCGTTCCTGACAGTGCTCCCGAGGTGCTCACATTTAACCAGCTCGGCCCGGACACTTTCGCAAACGTCAGCGCATCCCCATTCGGGTCAGTCGCATTCGTCGCGACGCTGGCCGAGAAATTCTGGCCGGCGTTGACATCCGCAAAGGTGATTGGGTTTTGATTGAAGACCGGCCCGCGATTCGCCGCCAAACTATAATGCGTCAACACCTGTGCCGGTGTCAGCGCGAAGTTATAAATCGCCGTTTCTTGCATGAACCCGCGGAATTGCAGATCGTAGCCTGCGGCGCCGGATTGGCGTGAGCCAAACGTGACCGGGCGCGTCGAACTCATCAACCCCGCATTGGCGCTGATGGTCCCGGTAGCATTGGAAACGCCATCCACATACAGCACCACCCGTCCGTTGGCTTCGTCGCATACGCCCACGACATGATGCCAAACCGAGCCCGGAACGATCGTGCCGCTGGCAAGGCGCGCTGTTCCGGTTGCATCACGCACAAAAAATCGAAACGCATGCCCGGTGCCGCCGCAGTCCAGGTTGAATTGTTCCCCGCCCGCTCCGGTTCCCTTCGTAACAATCCCGGCATCGTTCGTCGGCGTCGCCCCGTTCACCCACGTCTCAATCGAAAACTGCGCGTTCCCATTCGTCGTGAAATCGATCGGCACATTTCCCACATAACTATTCTGGGAAACTGTTCCGAACCGCACTGCCTTATGGGTGTCGATGAGGCTGTACCCCGGCTGTCCGAGCAACGTGCCGGAAAAGGTTCCATGATTTCCCGCCACGTAATCATGAGCCACCACTCCATTGGTCTCATCCAGCCGCCAATAGCCGATCGGCTTATCGGCCAGGATGCGCTGCCCCAAGGGATACGTCAGCGGCGGTTGCACTGAAAGCGTCGCCACCGCGCTGGTCACCGTGCCAAATGCATTGCTCAGAATGAACGAATAATTCCCCGAATGATTCGTGGTTGCACTGCCGATCGTGTAATTCGAGCTCGTCCCCACGGAAACGGTCGTGCCATCCTGTTGCCAATAATAAGTAAGCGGCACCGCCCCCAGTCCCTTGGCAAAGAACCGCGCCGGTTGGCCGAACACCACCCAAAGATTCGTCGGCGTTGGTTGCTGCGTAATTTGTGGCGCGGCAAAAACCGTGAGCGTCGCCACCGTGCTGGTCACGGTGTTAATTGCGTTGCTCACCACCACAAAATAAGTGCCCGCCTGGTTGGTGCTCACCGGAGAAAACGTCAGGTTCGTCGCCGTTTGACCCCCCAGCAGCGTCGGATTTGCCGGCGTGCCGCTATACCATTGGTAACCAAGGCTCGGCGCGCCCATCGCCACCACATACAGCGTTGCTCCCGAGGCTGGATTGTTGTTCGTAACGGATTGCGGTTGCTGGGTGATCACCACCTGCGGCGGCATGACACTGCCACTCAGGGCCAGAATGCCCGCATCGTGACTTCCCCCGATCGAAGGCTTGGTGATGCTGATGGAGGCAATCGTCTGGTTGATCCCCAGGTTCGCCAGGTTCAACGTCGTTTGATACAGGTTCGGATTGTTCCAACCCGGATCTTCCGTCGTCAGCGTAGCCTGTCCCAGCTTCAGCCGCCCGAAGCCCTGCAGCCCCACATTCGTGGTCGTGTTAAACCAATCCTGCGCGTTCAGGCTCAGCGCCTGGCTATGCGTCCCATTGGTGTAATTCAAAATCACCGTCCCCAGCCCGCCGCCATTCGCGGAGGCACCCAGAATGGCGAGGCTGTTAAACGCTGCCGGGTTCGAGAGCGTCAGCGTCCCAGTGATCGGATAAACATTCCCCAGCATCAACGCGTTCGTCCCGCCGTAGGTGCCAAATTGAAACGTGGTCCCATCATACTGGCTTAGGAATTTCCCGCCCGGCGGCATCCCTTGCAGCCCACCTGTTCCCGCCACCTGCGCATTGCCGAACAATCCCGCTCCGTAAAAGCTGTAGTTGTTCGCGATATCAAACCCGCTTGCCCCCGGTGCCGTCGTAGTCGCATTGTACGGCGCGATCACCCGAGCATTGAACCCGGAAAAATCCAGCGGATAGTTCCGATTCGTTGCCAGCAAGGAAACCACCACGCGCCGATTCGTTTCCGTCAGGTCCGGGTTTGTCAGATCGGTGATGTTCACGCCTAATTCGAATCCCACCAGATACATGCTGTTGGTCGAGAGCCGGCCGAAATCCAGCAGCGCACCATTCGCCACCGTCAGCAGGCCGTTGTTATCAATGGTGAAGGTGCTGCTCGTATTCCCGGAAACAATTTGATACGTGAGCGCGTCACCCGGTCCGGCCGGATCCACCTGGCCCACTGTCGTCCCTAGCGGCGAGCGTTCCACCACACTGAGCCGCGTCGGCTGCACCGCGTTTTCCACGAAGCCCACCACCGAAAAGTAACCATGGCTCGTATAAGAGCTGAATCCCGTCGTCGCCGGATCATTCCGTCCCGATCCCGCCACGCGCAAGGTATACGTTCCAGGGCCAACGAACGTGTTCACTTTCGCATATAGCACATTTTGCGGGTCATCCGTCGCCAGTATATTATCCGCATTATCGGACAACGTCGCCGACACGGCGAGGTTCGCCCAATCTCCTCCCACCGGTTTGGCCAGCAGCGCAACCTGACCTCCCGTGGTCGTGAACCGAAACGCATTTACATCATCCACCCGCTCCACCACGCCCTCCGCGAAGGCCGATGAATCAGGATAAATCTCCAGGTAACGCGCCGTTGCTAGAGTGCTCCCTGTGTCCGCAACCCGGTAACGCACGTTGTTATTCTGAGTGGTAATCGTCGCCAGGGCATCACCCGTGTTGCTGGCATTAGCGTATTCCCCCTTGGAGAACGTCGTCACCGGCTGATAATAACCCGCGCCCATAATCGGGCACCACCCCGTCACTCCGCTCCCCTGCCCGGTATAATATTCCGTGTGCGTCGTGCCCACGTCCGTTCCCTGGTGCCCCAGCCCGAGCGTATGCCCCGGTTCGTGCGCTCCCACTTCACCCCCGTTTTTGCCCGTGGAATAAATCGACCAGCACACCGTATCACTGCCCCAGTTCCAGGAGCCGATATACGCCACCCCTGCCGCGCCCGAGGGCAGTGCCGGTGTGGCGGGCGTGAAAACACATCGCTGCTTGCTCGTCGCCGGCGCCGCCTGGAAAACCTTGATGTCCGTCGTCACATTGATGTTGAAAGGCATGTAATCCTCCGCCACCCGTTTCCAAAGGTCCTTGATCTGCGCGTTGCTCACATTGGGCTTCTGCCACGTTGCGCCACCCCAGGTCGTCGTCGTGCCGCCAAAGAAGTCCAGCAACAACACCGCCGAAGAACCCGGGTAACTTTGCAGCGAAACAATATTGCTGTTATAGGAAGGCACATTATCCGGCACCGCTCCCGGAAGGAGCGGCGGGATATTGGCCGTCTCGTTCGTATCCGCCGCGCCATTCGCGAGCGGCATCGCCTGGCAAATCACTTCATCCATTCGCCGCTGCCATAATTCCGGGTCCCCATTCGACCCCGTGGGCTCGATGCGATAAGCCACATTGCTTGCCGGGAATTCAATTACTCCCACCGCTTTGCCGGCCTTGCCCAGCTCCGGCGGTTTCAAAAAGAAAAACTTTCCCGCTTCCGGCGCGGTCAACTCGCCGGACACATACGTCACCTCTCCGTTTTGGCGCTGCACAATCTGAATGGTTCCCGCGGCCATTTTTCCGCCGGTTAGCTCAAACGAGATGGATTGTCCCTCATTCACATTGCCCAGCGTTTGCAGAAAGCCCGCGTCCCATGCCCGCTTGCTTTTGCCTGGCTCGCGCAAAGCACCGGCATACGGATTAATAGCCATGTTAAACTCCGCTGTGTTTGTGGCGGCAACAATCCCGCTCGCATTCGCGTTCGAAACCGTCGCCCCGGCCTTGGCGGTTGAGACGTTGGGCGCGGCACCCGCCGCCGACACGCTGCCTGATGGCGGTGCCGCTTGCCTCCCGGCAACGAAGAAATAAACAGCGGCTGAGGTTGCCGTGAGTCCGAGAAGCAGAAGGGTGCGTTTAAGCATATGCTGACGTCTTGACATAATACAGATTCAGCGCGGCTAATGACAGCTAAATCAGACCGCCATGGCAGCACGCACTGTGCCCTTCACACCCATGGAATACGGTCATAATGCTGAAGAATCAGAACTACTGATGAGTTTCCATGAATCTAATATCCACCGAGGACCTGTTTCAAATTCCCTTCGGTCCCCCTTCCCGAATTCGTGAAAATTCGTCTTCGTTATTCCTTATTCCGCTGATACGTCACGAGGTAAAAGCGTGTGCCGTGGTTGCTCTTGAATTCGCTTGGGCGTTTCGCTCCCGATAAATCGTAACAAATCCGCAGCGTGTCCCCATTCAGTTCGTAAATTGCGGGAAACGTCTTTCCATTGTTCGGTCCTTCCGTACCGGTAACGGATATACTTTTTGGATCGGTGCTGGCATCCATCGTGTAAGTGCCACGATCGGGATTGCCGGCTACAAATACTTCATACTTGCCGTGGTCGAGCTTCATAGTAATGGTCCGTAGCACTGCGTCAGCCATTGGGTTCCCGCCCAGTTCCGCCTTCACCGGTTTCCATTTCCCTTCAATGACCTTGGCGTCATTGGCCGAAACCGCACCGAACGCTGCCAGCGATACGGCGATGCTCAGAGCGATACAGAGTAGGTTTTTCATAAGTAAATGGTGTTAGGATGTTAATGGGTCACGGCCAGATCCATCAGTTTCATAAACCAAAATCAAGGACTTTCAGGGCTGACGACCGTCTCCATCTCTGTTCTCTCTGTTTCCTCCTGTTAAGTCTCGTCCTTGTCCCCCTCCGAAATTCGTGAAAATTTGTGATAATTCGTGTCACGCCCCTTTTCCGTTTCAGTCTTCGAATCCGTCACTCACAATCCGTGTCCCGCCTTTCCTTATCGTTACCTCCGTCTCCGATGACTCCTGTTAAATTCCTTCTTTGTCCTTCCCCTACTTCGCAACTCCTTCCATCCAGTGTTTCATAGTCTGCAACAATTCCGCCTGCACTTCCACATCCTTCTTTCCACTCCGCGCCGGAACGTGGAAGGAATGGTCGGCATCCGCAAACAACCTCAGCGTCGCCCGCTCGCCCAACCGGCCAATCACCGATTCCAGCAGCCGCGTCTCCGCGAACTCATCGCGCGTTCCCTGCAGAAACAACATCGGAATCTTCACCTCAAACAAATGCTCCGCCCGCTCCTCCGAAGGTTCGCCGGGCCGATGCAATGGAAAACCCAGGAACACCAGGCCGCGCACGCCGGGCAAGGGCGCAGCCGCCTGCGCCTGGGAAGTCATCCGCCCGCCAAATGATTTGCCCCCGGCGAACAAGGCCGCCTTCGGCAGGAGCGCGGCTGCCTGCCGCACGGCTGCCCGCACCGCGGCGTGCGCCACTTTTGGGGAATCCGGCCGCTTCGAGCCCTGCTCCAGGTAGGGGAACTGATACCGCAAGGAACTAATTCCGCGTTCCGCCAATCCGCGGGCCATCGATTGCAGAAACGAATGCCGCATCCCCGCCCCGGCACCGTGAGCGGCCACGTAACAAAGCCCCGCCCCATCTGAGTCGGTCCGCTGCAACAGTCCGGAAACCGATCCGATGGCATCGTCAACCGGGATAGAAACGACCTCCGACGAATCAGGCTCCGGAGCTGGCTTATTCGAGCTCATCCTCATTGGCTGTATCCATGACCAGCTTGCATCAAAATGCCGGATGAAGGCAATTCAAACAGGGCATTTTGCATTCTTCAACCTGCATTTAGCTACTTCGTGTCACGCCCCTTTCCCCGTCCCTCAAATTCAAAATCCAAACTCGAAAATGACTTATGGTTTCTTCGTTACCTTTGTCTCCTTGGTTATCTTGTTCCGGCCTCCCGATTGGCCCCACGTAAAATCATCCGCATAAGCCCATCCCTCAGTTTGAGGTCATGAAAGTGAGATCAACCCAGTGGATATTCCTTTTACAGCGTCCAACAAGCGAAACGAAGAATACTTAACGCACCACTCCTTCGTTCTCTTCGTTACCTTCTGTGAAAAAAATCGGAATCCCGGTCCCCCAAATAAATTCGTCCCGCGCCCCCTCATTCGACATTTTGCATTCTGCAATCTGCATTTAGCTAGTTCGTGTCACGCCCCTTCCCTCGTCTCTCAAATCGAAAATCAAAAATCTAAAATCAAAATCAAAATCAAAAATTCACCTCCCCATACCCCCTTCTTACCTCCTCCGCCTCCTCCCTCACCGCTTTCGCCAGTGCCGCCGGTGCCACCACCCGCGCATGCCGGCCCCAGCTAAGAATCCACGGTGTGATCTCCTCAAACCCCGATAATTCCAACCGCAGCTCGATCTCGCCATTCCCCAATTCCTTTATTGTTTGCGACTGATGCCACTTCCGCTCCCGGATCACTTGCGCGCGGCCCTGTCCAAACCATATCCGGATCGCTGTCGGCTTCCCTCCCGAAAAAACACTGAAACTTCCCTTCAGAAATTGATCAATCGAAAAATCCTTCGGCCGCTCAAACCGCTCTGGCCTCACCTTCACCTTCGCCATTCGCGACGGCACAAACCTCCGCATATCCTTCCGCAAATAATCGTACGCGAACAAATACCATTGGTTCCCGATATTCGCCAAATGATACGGCCTCACCCTCCGCGTTTCCCCTTCGTTCTTGGCCTTGCCTCTTCCCTCTTCCGGCCGAAACAGCTTGTAATATTTAAACTCCACCTCGTTCCGCGTCCGCACCGCTTGCGCCAGCTTTTGCAACACCTCCATGTCCACCGGATTCGCCTCCATCCCTCGAAACGATATCGCCGCATCCAGGTCCGCCCACGATACTGATAACTCCCCCTTCATGCTGCTCGTCAATTTGCTGAAAGCCGATTGCAACGGCCCCTCAAACGGCGTGCCCCGATACTGCGCCAGCGCCTTCTGCGCCAGAAACACCGATATCAACTCCCGCTCCGAAATCTGCACCATCGGAAACTTCCCCACCTGCTCCGTGAAATAAAAACCATACCGGTATGGGTCATATGCCAGCGGCATCTTCCACACATCCCGGATAAAGTCCAGGTCCCGCATGATCGTGCAGCGGTGCTTCTCAAATTCCCGCGCCATCATTTTTGCGCTCGGATAATCCCCTCGCTGGATGCGCTTCACAATCTCGTGCAGCCGCGTCAACTGCGGTTGTGTGTCCTCTTTTCGCTTTTTTCTATTAGTTCGGCTCATATGACGATCCAAAAGTTATAAGTAACTTTGTTGACCCCGTGTAGCGTCGGATGCGACATGGGGTCAGCTATGCTCGCACGTATGAAAATAAATTCAAATAGTGAAATTCAACTCAGTCTCAGCCTCCCGGAGCCCTCCGGCGCCAGTTGCCGCGGCCGCTCCCGTTCCCGTCGTCGTCGGCTTTCCCATGCCGGCGCCTGGTTCCAACGCATGCGCCAAATTGTCGACCAGGCCCCCGACCCCGTACCCGCGTCCCGCCACAGTTTCAGCAACGGCGGACCTGCCCATCACAGCTTTAGCAACGGTGGGTCCAACTAACCACTAACAAACTAATAAAGCCATGAAACCGGATCAACTCAGTCTAACCTTCGAAAACGTCCCGAAGTGCCCACTCCTGCAGCCGCCCGGCCGGAAAAACCACCGTCGCGGCCTCTTCGGGCGCATCATCGGCCGCATTTTCCGCCGCCGCTGCCAACCCTCACCCATGCAAGAAGAATGGGAACCCGGGACACTCATTCGCTACAACCAATTCCTCTCTTAAACCTCAACCAATCCATTAATCAGCCATCCAGCAATTATGAATACACAAATTATTGATATGATCTCCATGGCCGACTTCCTCGGCCACGAACCCCGCCTCTGCGAGGTTTGCGAGCATCGCCAGGCCGCCGTCTTCATGCTCGCCCGCAACGACGAGCGCACCGCCAAGGCCCACGTCTGCCTCACCTGCTTCGAACTCGCCGAGTCCACCGACTGCAACGCCATCATCGAATCCGTCTCCCTCCAGGAGTTTAACGAGATCCTTCAGGACACTCCTGCCATGTAGAAGACGAGGGTGACGAGACTCCATTTAACTCAATGAGAAGCGAACCCTTGCCGTACAACTGAACATTCCGCCCAGACGCTGATCAGGTTCCTCATCCAACTCACGTTTGAGCGCACAACCAAAGCAAAACAACAAAACATCGATAACCTATGAAACCCATCAAGCTCAAACGCTTCATCGATCCCGGCTTCCTCCACGGAATCGGCCGCGACTCCCTCCGCCAATTCTTCGCCCGCTTCCAAACCGGGCTCTCCGCCAATGGCCTTACCCTCCCGCCGCCGACTCTTTCGCTGGCGGATTATTTCAGCCACCTCGCCGTCTTCTGCGCCAATCTCGAAAAATTCCCGCCCGAGCTCAACGATGCGCTCATCGCTATTGAAGAGCTCTCGACCCACGACGGCGTGAATGCCTGCCAGGTCTCCGCTCGCTGGCCTCGCTTCCAGCACGTGCTCCGCGAGGATTCCTCTCCCGGCGATATTATCATGCAGCTCTATCTCCTGGATGCCCAATTCATCCACGATA
>JADMIO011130871.1_pt1 | contig 68459 bp, 78 predicted proteins | sample 8958161 | NCBI WGS metagenome assembly JADMIO01 (sample SAMN16585339, study PRJNA669376) | soil metagenome | isolation source: Crop rotation soil | place: USA: Cullars Rotation, Alabama | collected 2011 | reverse complement strand
GCCGCGACTTCAAGTCACGTGAATTCCAAGCTTCGGATCCCACTGTGCTGGAAAGTGTCGCACCGGTGTCGAAGGCCGAAGTCGCCAGCGCCACGGCCTTCAAGGCCGACCTCGATCAGGAGATCCAACACAATCTGGTTGATGAGCTCCTTCGCCTTCGGGAGGTAGGAAAGACGTGATCTTTGGCATCGTGCCTCACCGTTCGAAACCAAAACTGCGAGAACGGACTTGCCCAATCGAACTCATCTTTTGAGCGGCGGTGGGTTTCTTTTGCTGAGTGGAGACGAGTAATGGCAACGCAAGCAAGGATGAGAACGAGATTTGACGAAGATATGCACGAGGGCCTCGCCGAGTCGTTGGGCCGCGAGGACGGGCTCCAATGGGCTCGCCGCGGCGGGACAGAGAACCCGCTCCCCGGTCGGAAGCTGGTCATTGCGCGAGAGCTGCAAGAGTTGGCAACACGTCTTGCTCAAATCGAGGACGAACGCCGTGATCGCGAGCAGGTGCGCAATCGCGATAGAGTGGTCATCAACAAGGGTGGCCGCGACGTGCGCCAGCTCGAGGACGAACGCGACGACGAACTACGCTTGCATGAGATCACGGCTGGCCCACAGAGCAGCGAGCGAATCGCAGCTGAGGATGAAGTAGATACCCGCGAGCGCGATTTCGGGCGCCTCAAAGTTCTCAACGGTCACCGCCATCCGCCGTCCCTGGCGACCCTCCTTGGGATCCGCTTGGTCGGCTATCTCGGCATTGCTGGGTTCGAGCAATTGATGACTGCCGATTTGCTCGCGACAACATTGATGCAGCCCCGCCTCTTTACTACGGTCTTGATGCTTGGCTCTGGGTCGATCTTGGCCTTCCTCGCCGAGGCAGCGGGTATTCATCTCAAGCTCGCCAGCGGCCTGGACTCGAAGAAGTCGCATCGCTGGACGGGCCTTGCTGCCATTGGACTGGCCGTCTCACTGATCGCCTTCCTTGTTGGATTGAACTCTGGCGTGATCAGCATTGAGTTTCAGACATCGCCCTATCCGGATTCGCAATGGAACTTTACGTTCGGCATGTCCGCTCCGATGGCTTCCGCCGAAGGCTACCATTCGCAAGGAACGAGCGTAATCGTCGGCGCAATCACGACGCTTCTCTTCGCCATCTTCTTCGGCATCTCGTATTGGCTGCACCCAAAAGTACCCGGCCTAGGTACTGCCATGCGGCGACTGAACCGTGCCAAAGCCAAGCTTCAACAACTGGAAAGGAGCTACGAGCAAGGCAAGCGTAGTATCGAAGAGAGGTTTGTCGCTGAGAAGAATGCGATCGAGACCGTCATGCACGACCAGCGCGAGAAACTCGAGAAGCGTGGCAGCCGGGGAGCCGGGCTCGACTCAGAGATCGGCACCTCACGCGATCAAACGGCTGCGCGGATTACCGTGAACGACGCCGCCTATTTGCGCGGCCTTGAAACCACTGCCCCCAAAGACGCCTGCTTGCCCACAGCGCTCTCAATCGAAAATGCGCGCGGTATCGTCGCGGCATTCATTGACGATCCCAAAGGGTTCGATGTGGGGCGCCGGATCGCATCTATGGCCGCGCACAAGCCGGTTGCTCGCGTGGCATCGAATGGTGTCGTCCCCTTGCAGTCGAAAACGGAATAGACAAAATGGACAAAGGCCTCAACCTCAAATCGCCTCACCACTTCACACGACGTTCATTCTTGGCGTCGCTAGCAGTGCTTGGTGGTATGCCTGCCATCTCACTCGGAGGCTGCTCAGAGCCGAGCGCAACCTACTGCGATCCCTCTCGCTTCGGCGACGTCTTCGTGATCATTGATCGCACAACAAAATTCACCGCTGAAGACCAGCTCATCGTGCATCAGACCGTGCAGCAGGTTCTGGAGCGTCTGAGCCCTGGGCAGCGATTGCAGCTCTCCACGATCAGCGACAGTCAAGTGAGACGCGTCATCTTCGATCACTGCGTCCCAGGCTGCAATGATTCGCAATGGTCGCGCCTTGTTAGCCAGTGCAATGCCGCGCGCGTTCCCGCTCAGTTGGATGCTATACGGCGTGAGTTGACGAAGGTGATGACAGAAGTACTCGATGTTGCCGAGGACTATAAGCACAGCGAAGTCTTTGCGACCATCGCCGCCACCGCGGCTGCGAGACGCAGCGTTCCGGCGCCGCGTCTCATCGTGATCGGCGACCACATCGAGAACAGCACGCATATCCCTGCTCGACTTTTCGTCGATGCGAGGCGGGCCGAGCTGGTTTGGCAACGGTTGCAGGATCGTGGACTGATCGTCGACTTCTCCGGCTGGGATGTGATTTTGGTAGGGCTCGGGCGCTATCAAGTGCGCGAGCTCGGCGCACTTCCACTCGAGACGGTCCGCCACATCAAAAGCGTCTACCGCAAATACTTCCAAGCCTGCGGTGCAGCAACGGTTAAGATCGGCGCAACCTACGAAACCGCGACTCTGTCCTGAGCATCGACAGAGAATCTGACGGGCAGCTGGGATCCCGCCAACTGCCGCTGGAGCTGGAGCTGCAAAGGCTCGATCTCTCACAAAGGTCGGCTTCCGGCTGTGAATTTAACATGTATGTTGCGATATTCACATTGACAATTGGAACAATTGCCTTCAACAAGAGCGAGGACGACAGAAGGCCACCCCCATGTCCGAGTTTGCGCCGACCTTGGACGCACAATCGCTTGACGACGGTTTTCGGCCGCTGACGACGGCGGAGCTTGTTAAATCGGCGAGCGGTGCGGTGCGCCGGGTTGAAGCCGTGCGCCGCTCGCGCGCCATGCATAAGGCGCACAAACTCTGGCCGGAGCCAAACCCAAACGAAACAAACACCGCCAACGCATCGCCGTTCGTCTTCCCCGCACTGGCCGAACCCGCGCCGTGGCCCGAGCCCGTATTCGGTCCCGATCTTCTGGTGACGTTGGCCGAGCTCTTTCGCGAAGAGCTGCGCACGAGCGCGGTGAACGCGAGTACCTTGGCGCTGTGGACGCTTCACACCTGGTGCCTCGAATGGGCGCCCTCCTCCCCGCGTTTGGCCCTCGTGAGTGCGGTGCCGAATGCCGGTAAATCAACGGTTTTGGCGCTGCTGGGCGCGCTCGTGCCGCGGCCGCTGCCGCTCGCCCATGCGCGCGAAAGCCAATTGCTGACGCTCATCGATCAGGTCCATCCGACGCTCCTCTTGGACGATGCCGAGCGCTGGGCGATCGAGGGCGGCCGGGTGCAGGATCTGCTGATCGCCGGGCACGCGCGCGGCGCCCAATATCTGAGTACCGTCGATTGGGGGCTCGAGCCGCCCTTGCGCTCGTGTTTCACCCCGTGCGCCTTTTCCATGATGGGCGCGCCGCCGCCCGAGATGGCTCGGCGCAGCATCGTGATCGCGCTCTCGCCCGCCCTAGCCGGGGAGTATGCGGAGCCCGAGGGGGAGTTGTCGCCCGAGTGGCTGGCCGAGCAGCGCCGCAAATGCGCCCGCTGGGCGCAGGATCATGGGCCCGAGGCGATGGCGCAAACCCCCGCGCCGCCGCCCGGTTTCTCACTTGCGAAAATGTCAACGTGGCGGCCGCTGTTGGCGATTGCACAAGCCGCCGGCGAGGCCTGGCGCGAGCGCGGCTCAGAGGCGGCCTTGGCTCTCGGCGGGGACGAAAGCGAAGGCGAGCTCGCGCGCGAACTCCTCGAGGACATCCGCATGGCGCTGGGCGAGGCCGAGCGGATTAGCTCCGACGCGCTCGTCAAAGCCCTCACGGCCAAGCAAGAGCGGCCGTGGCGCCGCATCGTCGGCGGGCGCGCTCTCGATGCGCGCGGCCTCGCCAAAGCGCTCGCGCCCTTCGGCATCCGCCCACGCGTGCTGCGCACCGAAGAGGGCAGCGGCTTCGCCCGCGGCTATGTCGCCGCCGATTTCTCCGACGCCTTCGCGCGGCATCTCGAGGAGGTGTAGGTGGACGGGTTTTCGAAGGAAGAGTTTCTCGCGAAGACGCGAAACAGAAGGCGAGACGCGAAAGCAGAAATGCGCTGCGCGCGGGGCCTTTGCTCCCTCAGGAGAACGGGCGCGAAGCGCAGGCTCTTCTTCTTTCGCGTCTTGAGAAAGGCTTCGCATCTTCGCGAGAAATCCTCTTTGTGCGTACACACGTGACGCTTCTGTTGACGGATAAAATGGCGGATCTCCGCCGATGTGACGCTGTGACGGATAAAAGAAGAAAGAGGTCTCTCGCGAAGCCGCGAAACAGAAGGCGAGACGCGAAAAGGAAGATAGGCGCTTCGCGCGGGGAGCTAGGCTCGCTCGATCATCCGCTCGAAGCGCAACCTCCTTCATTCCCGTCTTGATAAGACTTTCGCGCCTTCGCGAGAGACCACTTTCTGTGGCTCACGCACCACAAGCGTTGCTCCCCGCCATGGAAGCCGGGCTTAACCAAGTTCGGGTATTAGAGAGTCCGCCGAAATTCAGTGATAGTGCCTCGGCTTATGTCGCTCCGAAGGCGACGTCTCAGGGAAGAGGATCTGTTCCATGTCACCCGTGCCCAACCGTAATCCGATTGCCAATAACGACATCTATTCGCTCGACCCGGAGCAGACCATCAGCGGCAACATCCTCTCGAACGACAGCGATCCCGACAGTGACACGATCTTCGTCAGCAGATTTCAGTTTGGTACAAGCGTGATCAGCACCCCCGTTAACGCCGTCAATTACACCGTCTCGATCAGCGATCCGTTGGGCACTCTCGTCTTCCATGGCATTGACGGGTCCTTCAGCTTCGCCGCGAAGAACCTCTCCACCGTTTCCTTCGAAGAGTCGCCCTATAGGCATTATTTGTACCAGGTGTCCGACGGCCACGGCGGAACCGCGGACGCTGAACTCAACATCTCCGTCAACGTACAGAACACCGTTTGGACCGGCGCGAGCGGCGCCGATCAGAAAAACGGCACCATGGGCGACGACAAACTGGACGGCGCCTCGGGCAACGACACCCTGCGCGGCGGCGGCGGTCATGACAGCATCGTCGGCGGCACCGGAAACGACACGCTCTATGGCGGCGTCGATAACGACACGCTCTCCGGCGGCTCCGGCAACGACATCCTCTTTGGCGGTGAGGGCAACGACACGCTCTCCACGGCGAGCGGTCTCGACGTGATCGTGATCGAAGATTTTTCCGGCAACGATACGCTTCTCGATTTCGGCAACGGTGCCGACAAGATCAGCTTCGCCCCGCACGACTTCGTCAACGTCTTCTCGGACCTGACGATCTCCAATCAAGGCGCCGACGCGCTCGTCACCTTCAACGGCGGCCAGCTCCTCATCATCGGCGCCGCCGGCCAAATCGACGCCGGCGATTTCGTCTTCTGACGTTTGAGAGAGAGGTAAGAGGTCTCTCGCGAAGCCGCGAAACAGAGTGGCTCAGAAGATTCAGAAGATAAAGTCCGACGCCTCGATTTGCCCCGCCGCGCCAATGATCGTCAGATGGCCGATGCCGAAACCCACGATCACATCGGATCCCTGCGTGGTGATGTTGAGATCCAGAAATGAATCGACCAGGTTGTTCTGCGCAAAGCTGATCTTGTCGACGCCATTTTGGAAGTCGAGGAAGGTATCGCTATCGGCATTGTCCTCGATCACAACGATGTCGATGCCGCTGCCGCCGGTGAAATTGTCGTCTTCGCTGCCACCATAGAGCGTATCGTTGCCCGTGCCGCCGCTGAGATTGTCGAACCCTTCGCCGCCATGGAGCTCGTCGTTCCCGGCATCTCCCACCAGCGTATCGGAATCGGCGTCGCCCCAGAGCTTGTCGTTGCCCGAGCCGCCGTTGAGCGTGTCGTTGGCGGCGCCGCCATAGAGATTATCGTCGCCGCTCTGCCCGAAGATCGTATCGTTGCCGGCTCCGCCGCGCACCGTATCGTTGCCGCCGGCGCCGTCGAGACGATCCTCGCCGGCTGTTCCGTTTTTGCTATCGTTCGCGCTGCCGCCGGTCCACGTGATACCGGTGAAAGACGGGCCCAGGATGAGCGTCCGTTCGACCGGCGCGTGGAAACCATCCGTGATCGAATAGGCAAATTTGTCGAGCGGCGTCTGTTCAAAGGGCGCCGCAAGCAAGGTTGCGAGGTTGGGCGTGTATGTCAGGCTGCCGTCGGTGTTCACCTGCAAAACGCCGAATTGGCCGCTCAGGGAGGTGCCGGGGCCGACGTTGGCCCCCGTCTGCGTTCGAAAGCCCGTGACCGTTAAGGGATCATTCTCCGGGTCGAACAGGCTAAGCGGGAGATTGGCCGAAAAGACGTAGCCCGATCCCGTCACAAAGAAGCCGTACTGTTCCTCACCCGTGCCAGGCGGCAAGTTCACCGGTCCAACAACGCATCCCATCGTTTCGATCCCCCCGATCCAGACTGACAGAACATTCCGTAGGCGAACGATACCACGCGGGGTTTGAGAAAACCCGTGGCCTCAAAGGCGCTGGCGCAGGGAAATTACCGGGAAAACGCAAGGATAGCTTCGAGGATGCGCCCGTAATTAAGAGCTCACGGGCAATAGATCGGCGCCAGGACTCTCGCCATCGGCGAGGCGGCAATCGGTCCGCGCTGCGCCGGGTCTTGCCAGTTGTTGACCGAGCTTCGCGCGAAGAAGACGCCTCGGCTGCAATAGACGTCGATCGTCCCCTCGAGCCCCATAGCGCTATTGCGCGTGTCAGCCGAAACCTGGTTCTTCTGCACCCCATCGGCGTCGGAAGCCTCGAACGGCTTCACCGGAACGCCGCCGCGATTGACCGGAATATTCGACTGGACCGAGTCGCGGTCATACTCCCAATCGCTGCCCGGCACGGTGACCCAGTCGGCCGCACGGGCGCCTCCGCACATCGAGCTCGCTGCCAGCGCCGCAACGAGCACACAAATTTTCATGCTTGCGACTCCCATCGCCGCGCGCCGGCCTCAATCACTGTGGCTCGGGCGGCGGCTTGCGCGAGCCCATGACCATCCGCACCAGACGCCAGGCAATCCAAATCGGCACCACGATGACGGCGCCGACGGCACTGTATCGCGCGCTCCATTGCAAGAACTCGAGCGTCGGGTCCCACGCTTGCTGGATCCATTCTCCAACATTGCGCCAAAGGTCGAGCGGATCGATGCGCGCAAAGTAAAGCGCGAGCCCGACCGCGAACGACAAAACCACCAATTCGAAAAGGGTGAGGAGAACAGATCTGCCGAAGAACTTCATGAGGGCCAATATAGCATCGCCCCCCACCCCCGGCGAGCCGCCGAAGTCTAAGCCCGCAGGTTCCCGTGAAGGATCAGTCCTCTAAGGGCCGTTGATTCTCCTGATGTTGCAGTGTTGCCGATGCACTCCATGAAGTTCGGCCCGCATTCCTTGCGGCTCATCGTCTAATGTGCAACGCAACGTCAATCCGGTGAGGCGACGCTATGCGAGGAATCATGCGCAGCTTTCACAGACTCGGACTTGGCGTCGCTCTGGTGGCCGCAGTCCTTTTCGCATCACCGCCCGCCCGTGCCGACACCGCCCTCTTCTGGTCGATGCCAGGCGAGACGTTCGGTTGGGCGGCGGGCTATCCGCCCGCGATCGCCGAGTCGGAGGCGGAGCGGTTCTGCAAAGAAACCGGCGCGACCGAATGCCGGCAGGTGCTCGCCTGTCCGGGCGGTTGGGGCGCGGTCGCTTATGCGGTGGAGCCCGAGCACGGCGTCGCCGCGGTCTGCGGTCTCGCAAGCGCAGAGGCGGCGTCCACCTGGGCCTTCTCGTCTTGCATCGTCGTCTCGGGTGTCGTCTGCAAACTCGACGCGGTCTTCTACGACAGCGGCCGCTCGGTGGAACGTCACGACGACCCCGATGCCGCGCGCCTGCGCCTCGTGCAATGGATGCTCTCGGTGCGTTACGACGTCGGTGCGGTCGACGGCGCGATGAGCCCCAAAACCCGCGACGCCATCAAGACCGCCCAAGGCGCGTTCGGCTTGCCCGTAACCGGCCAAGTCGACGACGCCCTGATCGAGCGCGCAATCGAGATGGTGGGCGGCATCCGCGCCGTCGCCGATGAGTTCCGCTTCACCCACGACAAGCAGCGCAAGGACCATCCCCTGCCCGCCGGATACGAATTTAGTTGGGGGCCCAATCCGCCCAAGCCGCTCTACACCTCCGAGCGCCTCGCCAGCACGCAAGACACGGCGAAGCAAATGCACATCTTGGCGAAAGCGGTGATCAGGCTCGGCGCCGAGTGCCCCGCCGGCTACGCCAACTCCGGCGCGCCGGTGCCCGAACGCGGTCCCAACGTGTGGCGCGTTGATTGCGCCGAACACACCTATTATCTGGAGGTCGGCGCCGACGGCGCCGATAAACTCCTCCCGTAACCGCCGGCTCCTATTGTGCCGCCGTGGCGTAGATCTTGCGCTGCTTGAACGCAAAATAGGTGTGGAGATGGCGAAGTTTATCCATTCCGATGACCATCTTGGCTTCGGGAATGAAGACATCGGTGATCAGGAATTGCGGGTTCTGCACGGTAATGCCTGAAAACGACAGGCTCTTGAAGTTGGCCCGATAAGTCTCCACTTGTTCGCCGCTGCCGGTCGTGACCACCTCCGTCGATCCTTCCTTCACGGACTTGCGCCCGAGGATGGCTTCCGCCGTTTCGGTGTCGAGCACCGACGCGCTGGCTCCGGTATCGATGAGTGCCGGGACGGTTTTTCCGTCGAGCGTCACATCGATGATGATGTGCTCATTCGACATGCCGGGCATGTTGGCGCACTCGCGCGGATCCTTCTCTTTGCATCGCTTGAGCTTCTTAATCGGGATTTCGACCCACTCGCGCGACCAATAGACCGGGGGCTTCGCGTCGCAATCGTGATGGATATAGAACCCGACCTTCCGCCCAGCGGGGTCGATCTCGAGATCGAAGTTCATCGTGATGTTGTTGCCGAGGAGACCATCGCCTTTAGTGCCGTCGACGCTCGCCATCGCATCGTCGGAGGCAATGATGAAATGCGCGCTCTGGCCGGTCTCGATGTCCCCGATCTTGAGCGACTTCACCTTGACGAATTCGCTCATGATCTCTCCGGCCGCATCCCTGAAATAGAGGCCGAATTGGTAGGTGGTGCGCCCTCTCTCGCCCGACACGCCCTGGGCAAACGAGTCGGACAGGAAACTTGCCGACGCCCCCGTGTCGAGCACCAGCGCGGCGTCTTTGCCGCCAACCGTGATCGGAACAAGAACCGAGCCGGACTCGTCGGTCTTCACGTCGAGAAGCGCCACGCGCTGGAGGCTGCATTCATCCGCCCTGGCTGAAAAGCTTGCGAGAACCGCCCCCAGAAAAGTCATCGCGCCAAAAACCGCCCGTGTCGCGCTCCGCATCTCTGTCCCCCCTTGGTCCGCCCCAACCTTAAAGGGCCCGCAAGGGAAGCAAAAGCGTGCCGACAGACCATTAGGGTTGTACGGCTCGCTCCCCGAGAGAATGCTGGATTTCTGTGGCCGAGCGGCCAACCCGACACGTCTGTTGTTTGTGACAATTCATTGACGAGTCCAACACTCGTGATGGCCTAGGCCTATAGGGAAGTCTCGTGTCGATTCCACTTCCCCTATTCTGCCGCAACGGGACAAACCTGCGAGCGACGCCATGAATGGAATCATTACGCTCATCATCAGCCTGATCGCCGGCGCACTCGGCGGCAATGCATCCGCGGCCGCCGTCAAGACTCTGAGTTTAGGCCCGGTCGGCAATTCGATCGCCGGCGCGATCGGCGGCGTCGGCCTGGCTCAATTGCTCCCGTCGCTGTTGCCTACCCTGATGGGTGGGGACGGCAGCAGCCTCGGTGCGATCCTATCGACAGTCATTGGCTCAGGCTTCGGCGGCGCAATCCTGCAAATGATCGCGGGATTCATCAAAACGGCATTTGTGAAACAGTAGAGCCGCGCCGTTCACGGTCGACGTAGCGTGATATCAATTGCGGTAGCTAACGCCGAAGTCGGCGTCAGTTCGGTGTTGCCGGTGGCTTCTTGTCGAGCGGACGATGTACGGGCGGTAGGCCTTTGACCTTGGAGAGACACACCGCGCTCGCCGACTGGCAATTTGCGCGACAGGATGTCTTCCACGTCGCCGGCACGTTGGCCGTAAGATCACACGCAGCCTGGCAAAAAGACCTCGAGTGATTGCAGCACGTCTCCGCGGTCGAGCGCCCGCCGGCGGAGGCTAGGCAAGACGTGCCCCATTCATTTCCATCGTAAGTCGGGACGCCAAGATGGGCATCGGCGGTGTCCATCGAGAGCGGCAGAAGCCCGACAGCGACGACCGCAAAGAGCAGAAATAGTCTCATCGCACGCCTCCCTGATCCGGGGCTCATGCTGCGGTCAATTCTAAGCACAAAGCAAGATTGCCAACGCCACCGGCTGTGATCCAAGCCGACCTCCCACCCAGATACTCCGAGATTCCGGATGGCCTCAGCCTCCACCGACGTCCGCGGCGCGCTGGTTCAAGAACTTGAGCAGTCCGCGATACCAGTTTGCCGACGTATCCCAGCGTTGCTCCGCCGCGATCCAGATGACGACCGCATTTGTGAAACTATGCTCGAAATTCGCTTGCAGCATCTGGGCGAAAAAGTCGGCCGAGATGTCGACCTCATCGCTATAGCGGCTTCGAATGACCGGATAGACCGGCTTGGACCCCGCAAGCCGCCGAGCCTCCACCAGATTGACGGCGACAAAAACACGATACTGCGAAATCGTTGGTTTCTTGCTCGACGGAAGGGGGACATAGAGGCTCGGATAGAGAGCCTTCGAGCGATCGGCAACAGGTTGCAACTGATCGTTCCAGTCTTGGTTTTGGGCGAGCCTTGACGGATCGCCACTGATCGCGGAATACCAGTTTCGGAACGGCGCAACACCATAGAGTCCCACCGCCGAATTCGGCGTCGTCGCCGCGACGGTCTTCATCACAGTGACGTATTTCGCGATGTTGGCGAGGCGCTCTGACGTGCTCAGTGACGTTGCAAGCGACCACGCCTCGATATCGATGACATATTGAGGCGAGCTGGCTAAAGGCGCGACCGCTTTTGCCACCTCATTGGACGTGATGGTCCAAACGCCTTTGACCGTGGTGCCCCCGAACGACGGCTGTTTGATCATCGGAATGCGGGAGAGACACAGCGCTGCGATTTGCGCGTCAGTACCTTGAGGCTGCGACCACAACAGGTTGATGCGTTTGCCGTCCGCGCGTTTCAGGAGTCGGTCGCAATCATAGGAAGCCGCAATTGCGAGGGTAGCGGACAGAAAGAAGAAGAGAACGGATAAAATCGAAACGGATAAGCGAAGCATAACACCTTGGAAACGCTACTCGGGACCAATAGAAGCCGCTTGAAATGACACGAAGCCGAATGAGCGTCGGAACCATGCTTCGGAACGCGAGCGAATAAAACTGAAATCGACAAGCTCGATGAACGTTACGCTAAAGGACTCCAACAGCGAGCGTCAGCGCAACCGTCTGTTGCCGGACATTCTCGCAAGCGCGATGTTGTCTCTCCGAGGCGGAGTTTTTCGGCTCGCCACCGTAACGACTGGTCGCCGTCAAGCTCCACTTGCTCTTCGCTTCAAAATGATGAACCGGCTATCGGCACGATGCATGTATGCAAGGCCCCAATGGGCAAGATTGATGCCGGGCCTCCACTCGATGTCGGCGACTGTCTCATAGAACCGCGCATCATCCGGATAATCCTCATTCAGCCGCTTGAGCTCGGAGGGCCTGAGCACGGCGAAAGTTGGCTTTAATTCGTGGACCAACCCCGCGAGAGTGGGCACGCGCAGTCGTGCGATCGCGTCGAACGCGATCGGCGAGCCGAGTCCGGGAAAGTCGTAAATTGTCCTGTTGCGCGCGTACCAGCCGATATAGCCGAGCGGTTCAAGCACCGCCGTATCGCCGCCCGCCATCAAGCGATTGAGCACGACACCCGTCCTCGCGCGCACATTCACTTCAACTTCTTCCTGCACCATCCGATCGATCGGGAAGGAGAAGGGAATATGCATTGCGTAAGCAATGCTAAGTCCGATCGCGATCGCCGAGCCGGCAAGACGCGCGCGAGCCTCGATGCGTGAGATGCCCAACCCTGCCAATATCACCAGCAGCGCCAGAAACGGCGGCAGGTACCACATGTAATACGGATTGATGTAAGTGCCGTTGCGATAGACCGCGAAGACAAGCACCACAGCCGCCACGACCAGGACCCGATCCCGCGTTTTAACGGCCGTTGCGATGCCGAGAACCACGCAAAGCATCAACAGCCCAACAATCGCCGCCAAAATCCAATTCGGCAATGGCACTTGATAAGCGAACCAATATTCCTTGAAGGGTGCGATATGCGCCCACGACCCGACGAAATAGTCCCAAGCCTGCTCCCACCCGAGACCCAAAAACTTGCGTTTGAAGCCGAACGTCTTGGCGATGATCGTGTGTGGAACGGGCGAGCCATAGTAGACCGTCGCGAAGATGAACCATGGCGCTGCAACCAGTATCGCGGCAAGCGCGACGCGCAATATCTCCCGACGATGGAGTAAGAGCATCGCCATGCCGAGCACGCCGCCCCACAGAATGAACTCTGGCCGACACAGAGCGGCGACACCAAGCGCGAGTCCGAGCCGCGTCCATTGCGACGATAGATAATAGTAGGCGTTTGCAAGAAGGACCGCGGTCGCGATCTGCGTCTCCATCCCGCTCATGCCGAAAAAGATCTGGAGTTGGTCGGTCGCGAGATAGGCGAGCACGAACCCTTGCGCGAAGACGTGCATCTTGAGCTGAAGGCAGATGCGATAGGCGTAGTAGGCCGAAACGCCGGCCGCGAAGAGCGAGATCAGCTTGATCAAGAAGAGTCCTTGGCCGAACGCTTCACCCACGAGCGGTATGAGAACACTGATGGGCGATGTGAAACTGTGGACGCGCGGCTCACTCGCATGATGGGTGAGCCCGACGCCGTCCCACACATTTGCGGCCGGGGTTAGCGTGATGAGCGCATCTTCCCAAGTGCGATCGGTATAGGCCCAGAAGACAAGCCGCGTGAGCACGGCGATGCCAATGAATACGACCGCGAGCTCATGACCGTGCAATCGTCGACGCGATGCTCGTCCAAAGAGAAGGATCTCCCGTCGAATATCGGCGATCAGGATGGCACCGAGATCACGCCAATTCCGGCCGACTCTCAAAAGACTGCCGAGGGCGCTGGGAGCCAAAAGTCTCATCGACCGCCTGAAGCTTCGCTGTGAAATGAAAGAAATCAGCGAGAGGTCGGGAAGCCGAGACCGAGCCGTGAGTCGCAAGACACTGTCAAGGTCTGCGGAAGACAACGCGACATGCGGGCGGGTTGGGATTCTGATTCAATTGGATAGAGATCGAATGTCGATCAGTTCAGAACCTTCACCTTCGGCTCGCTCCACGCTTCGATCTCGGCGAGGGCCTGGCGCACCTCCTCCGAACCGCGAGCTTGCTCGAAACTGATGGTGAACTGCACGCGGCCGCCATCGAGGGCAACCGAGTTGATCCCGGTCAGATTGATCTGACGCTGCGAGAAGACGCGTGAGATCTGCTCGAGGAGTCCGGGGCGGCTTTGTGCTTTCATAAACTCGAGCGTCACGGAGTTCTTGCCATAGAGCGTGCTCAAGACGCCAAGCAGCCGCATGAAGAGCTCATTGGCCTCCTTGGTCACCTCCGGACCGAAATGAGCATTGGCTTTTGTGAAGAGCGCCTCGAATCCCGCCTGATCCTTTCGCCGGATCATCTCCGCCAACCGCTCTTCAATGGCGATGCGACGCTGGAGCATGTCGAGCGTCTGTGGATTCTCCATAATGATCGATGCGTAGAGATCGGGGCTTTGACTGACCAGGCGGCCCATCAAGGAGAACATCACGCGATAAAAGGGGCTGGTGAAAGCAAGACTCTCGCTCACCGAAACACCCTCCTCTGCGATCACCAGGGCGCTCGTGAGATTGGCCAGATGCGGGAGCACCTGCACTGTCGTCATATAGCCATCATGCTCGGCCGGCGTGCTCCATTTGATCTCGGCGCGGGTAGCTGCCAGCATCGCCTCGACCCAACTCTTCCACTTCGGGTTCGTCAGACGTGCTGGACAGACGACAACCGTCTGCCCATCGAACGGCAGATCGGGCCGAAACATCGGATGCAAGCCGACGACCTGAGCCTTGCTTTCGAGCATCGCCTCGACGGGCGGCTGCTTCACCGACGTGACGTCGAGCAGCAACTGATCCTCGCGCAGCGACGGCACCAGCGCGCGAATGACCGATGGTGTTTCTTTGATCGGAACGGCAAAGATCACAACATCGGCCTGCTGTGCGACCTGCTGATTGGAAATTCCGGTGGGGGCCTTTTCATCCGAACCGATCACTTTCGACCCGAGCCGTTCGAAAAAACCCTTGAGCATCTCCCCAAAGCGGCCCTTGACACCGATGATGCCGACAACGACTGGCGGCAACCCCACAGCGCGACTCTCCGAATTCTGGCTTGGCTCGCTCGGCATGACTTCTCAGGTACGGGGAGGCCTAAGCGAACATACGGTCAGAGCCCGCTTAAAGGGAAGATAAAGGACGACTCAAATCGATGATTTAAGCCGCACCTGAATATCCGCATAGGCGTCCGAGATCAGCTGCTTCAGGGCAACTTCGTCGACCTCTTCACCGGGCCTCAATTTAACGTGGCGCATCCGCTTGCCCGTGCCTTGAAGCAGGCCCGCCTTGTCGTTCAACCATGCTCCATAGAAGAAGCCGACATTTACATGCGCGGTGAACGCATTGACGTAGCCGAAGCCGGCGTCCTTCACACAAACGGTCGGGTGACCGTCGTGCAGCAACTCACGCACATCGCTGCCGCATCGGCGCATCTCATCGAACCACCCCCACGCGATGCGCCTCAGCGGATCATCGGCCTTTGCGAACCAAGCCTCGATCGCCGGGTCCCGCTCGACCCCACCATAAAAGAGAAGCAGCTGAACCATCGCGGAACTATGCCAGCTCGCAAGAGACCCGCGAAGTCAAATGGGAGTCTGGGCAATCCGAACGTCTTGCAGGCAAACTACCCATCCGTGCCGTCGTCACACTGCCGCGCATTGAGGTTCCCAACAGCACGCCGTAGCGGGATCATTCGCTTCGGGTGATCATATTGACGGAGCCTCTGATGAGACTTGGTTTAGCTTGGACTGCCGCCCTCTTACTCTTTCTTGTGGTTGCCGCTCCGAGCTCGTCAGTGCGATGGACACCGGTGTCAGAAGTCCGCGCGGCCCAACCAAGGCCGAGATCGAGAAATGCGATAACGAGCAACAATCCTGCAAAGACACCTGCGACCGCACTCAAATCGATGTCGAAAATCAAATCGAGCAGTGCAAGAAGAACTGCGATACCGACCGTGTCCTGTGCTTGCAATTCCGCGTCGGCACGACGCCGAAGGGCAACGTCACTGGCGGCGCTAATACGGTCGGCGCCGACTCGCACTCGACGAGCCAACAAGTGTGTTGCAGAGTGAAGCGCGGCAGCACAACGATCTATGCGTGGCTCAGTCGCGGCGACTGCAAGCCATCACCGGATCGCGTCGTCATGCAAACGCCCGCAAAGTGCCCATCGATGAAGAGTCAGTGACTCATGGCGAGCGTCTTGGCCTGAATCTAGTCGCCCTCACTCGCGTCTTCGCTCTCCAAGTCGTTGCGCGTTCCGAGCGACTTCACGCCCTTCAGCCGCAAGCACTCGGCAATCGCGTCGATATCGCATTTTATGAGCTCAATTTCGAAGGTCATCTCGCGGACGCTCTGACCCTTTCGCGCGAGCTCCTCATTGGCCTCAACAGCATTCATCCGCTCCGTGACGCCGCCAAGTCCCTGAGAAAACGTCTTCGCGCGCAACCATCCGAGCCGAGCCCGTGCGGTATCCCGCGCAAATATCTTCTCGGCGCGAAGACGCCGGGTCTCGTGATACGCCGCAAGAAGTTGCGGCTCCTGCATGCTCCAAAGAGCGTCGACCGAAACCGGCGGTCTCGAGATCTTGAGGTCAGCCACCATCCGCCGCTCCCGCTATTCCTAGAAACAACAACAGCGGGAGCCGAGATCTCACCCGAATGGGACGGAATTATGGCTCGGCCGAGGCCTTGATACGAACGTCGATCCGCAGAAGCTTTCGCTACTGTCCCGGAATCGGCAGCACTTCCATGATCTCAACGGAGTCGCCTGGAAAGATCGAGAAATGCGGATGGTTCTCGAACATTTTCGCGGCCGCCTCATGCGATGCCGCCTCTACGATGACATATCCGGCCATGTTGTTTCTGACGTCCGAGATGCCGTTGCGCGCGACGCGCTTCGTCTTGCCCAGCGGACCGCCCGGTTCGCGCGTCACGCTTGCGTGCTTCTGACCCCACTCCATCCAAGCACTCATGCCGGCACTCTCGCGCTTCTTGCGCGTCGCTTCATCCAACTTGTCCCACCCCGATGCGTCGCGCGAAGCAGGCGTTCCGATATAGACGGCGAGAAATTTCTTCATCGTCCTCTCCGATGTTGAGGCTCAGGTCATGAGCAATTGACGTCGAGTCTAAGAGCAACACGATCGGGACGCCAGACGACGGCCGATCAACAAACCAAGGCGATCCATGGAACCTCTTCTGGAGGCTCAAGCCATCGCACGCGCTCTTGCGACGGGCCGCGGACTACGCCACGCAAGCCACGCCTCCGCGATGAGAAGATTGGGAACCCAGCACGCCCAAGCAATGATCGTATAAGGCAAAACGAAATCGCTGGGATTGAGCGAAAGTCCGACCGGCAGATAAATCCTGAGCGTCACGGCCGCGAAAGTAAGAGCGAAGGATCGCACCATGAACCGCTCATGCCGCGCGAAATCGCGCGCTCGAGCGGAGAAGAACGCGGAGCCCGTGAACGCGAGCCAGAGCACCGCAAGCGACAAGAAGCCTGCGCCGGCAACCATCCCCGCCGTCGAGTACATCGCGATCGCCGCGCCTGCGGCGCCGCCAATTAGACACGCGGTCACATAGGTCCGGCCCATCCAGCGATGAAGTTGCGGTAGCCCCTCACGCACGCTTCGCAAAAACTGAAGCGGCCCAATCGCGAGCGCAACCCCCGATGCCGCGATATGAATTTCGAGCCCCAGCGGCGAGAAGAACCCATTCTCCACCACATTGCTGGGAAGGTGAACGAAGCCGGTGACCACGTGGAAAATCGCATAGGCCGCGACGCCGAGCGACAAAACCATCATCACCGTCCAAACAATACGCCCTGAAATGGTCAACCCGATTCTCCATCTCTCGCAGCCGTCCAACTCTACTCGACATTTCCCTGCCGCGCCTGCACCCTCGACGCTTCAAGGGGAATGATCGAAACGTGCAACACCGCGGCATCGATCTCAAAGCGCTCGGTTTGGCGAGCCTATGTGCTGCGCCCCTGTTCTTGATGCTGGCGGCGGCCGACCTCTTGTCTCCCCCGCCCCTCGATCGGTTCCTGATCGTCCTTGCCCTCGATCTGGTGCACGGCCTCACACCGCCCTTTGGAATCACTGCAATCACCGTTGCCATCGGGGTGCTCACGCAGTCGAAGAGCGACACCTTTTCCACGACGGCCTATTGGCGAGCGATCTTCATCTTTGCCGGCCTTCTCGCCTTGCCCTATCTTGGCTACTTCATTTTCACGGCTATGCAGCGCGGCCTCCGCGCCTTTGCGTCCTTTGGGCATCGCTCGAACCCTCTCGAACTCGTCCTCGCGCTTGTTCTGCCGCTTGTGACGATCTTCGCCGGAGCCTGGCTCTATCTGCGTTTTCGCCGGGACGAATCTGAGGAGAAAGAGCGCCGTCGCTTCCTCTTCTTGCTGACGGTCGGGGTCATCCTCTCGCTGCCAGGCTTCCTCAATCACCTCTGGCTCGGCATCGTGAGCCTGACCTCGCCGATGTCACCCGAGCCGGGCTATGCCGATACTTGGCTAGTCTCCTGGATCAGCACGCTCATCGGATCAGTCTTCACGGGCTTTGGTCTCGCCTTTCTCTTTGGCCTGCCGGCAATTGCGATACTCAAGCGCACGAACCGGGAGGGAGATCTGGCTCTGTGCTTGCCAATGATGATCCTTGCTGCCTTCGCGATCTGGGTCGCCGCCTATGGATTGGCGCTCCTATCGCTGACGCTCACCCTCGGCGAGCCGCCTGATTTTGACTATTGGCCTACACAAGAAGCCGTCATCGCGTTCCCGCTTTTGCTTATCGGCGGCATCGGATCGGGATTTCTCTACCACCGCCGCTTCCACCCCTGACGAGCATTGAGACGGGCGCCTCAGCAGGATGGTGAAAATCACCATCGTTGGCTTGCGTCTACGCTTCGGATGACCGTAGCGCCGCCCTGCTCGGCCTCGCTATAGTCGGATCATTCAACATGAGCGAGACGTGCCTCATGACCAAGAGTTACGACCTGATCATCATCGGCGGCGGAATTGGCGGCTCAGCGCTTGCGACGGTGATGGCGCGCGCGGGCAAGAGCGTGCTGGTTCTCGAGAAGTCGGCCAAATACGAAGATAAAGTTCGCGGCGAATGGATTTCGCCCTGGGGCGTCGCGGAGGTGAAGCGCATCGGACTCTACGATCTGCTGGTGAAGGCAGGCGGCCATCACCTCGATCGCCACATTACCTTCGACGAGACGAAGCCCGTGGATGTTGCGCTCGCGACCCCTCTGCCGCTCTCCGTTTTCGTCCCCGACATTCCTGGTCCCCTCTGCATCGGCCATCCCCATCACTGTCAGACGCTCTTCGATGAAGCTGGCCGCTGCGGCGCGACGACCCTACGGGACGTCGACGTCAGCGAAGTCGAGCTCGGCAAAGCCCCGCGCGTGCGCTATCGTCACGTCGGCAAAGACCACGAGGCGAGTGCCCGCCTCATGATCGGCGCGGACGGCCGCACCTCAATGGTCCGCGAAGCCGCGCACATCGCGCTTCATCAAGACAAGCCGCATCACATGTTCGCAGGCCTTTTGATCGAAGGCGCGCGCGGTTGGGACGAGAAACTGCAAGCCATCGGGACGGAGGGTGACTTCGCCTTCCTCGCCTTTCCGCAAGGCGACGCGCGCGTGCGCGTCTACGGCAGCTACGCGCTGAGCGATCGGTCCCGCTTCGCCGGTGCCACAGGAGCGCGCCACTTCCTTGAGTCGTTCGTCATGAAGAGCGCGCCGGACAACAAATATCTCGCCGCAGCGACACCTGCCGGCCCCCTTCTCGCCTATTTCAACAACGACTCCTGGACCGACGTCCCTTATGCCAAAGGTGTCGCGCTCATCGGGGATGCCGCCGGTTGGAACGACCCGATTATCGGTCTCGGCCTTTCGATTACCTATCGCGACGTGCGCATCGTCAGCGACATCCTCAAAGCCTCGAACGATTGGAGCCCGGCCGCCTTTTCGTCCTATGCAGAGGAACGCGCCGAACGCATGCGTCGCTTGCGCTTCTCCGCCTCGCTCACCTCTTCGCTCGATGCCGAGTTCGGCGAGGCCGCCGCCAAACGCCGCCAAAGTTATTTCGAACGCGCAGCAGCTGATCCCACGCTCGGCATCATCGCGGTCGCGATTATGTCGGGTCCGGAGAACGTGCCGCCCGAATTCTTCACGCCCGAACACCGCGCGCGCGTCCTCGGCGGTTGAGCTTCTAAGGTCTCCAGGATAGCGGCGTACCCTCCCCTGCTGCGGCAGGGTCCACGACCTGAGAACCGAAGGTTCGAAGGTCGGCGGGGAGGGGCGCTGAGTCAGACGATCATCGGAGAAGGTGATCCCTCCCCGACGCGCTTCGCGCTGCGCTCTCACCGCGCCGACCCTCCCGCGAGGGGAGGGTCCGCGTAGCTCTGAAGAGGTGACTCTAGATGACGCCCGATCCTGTGCTCGGGGAACTCGCGATCGAGCGCAGGAAGAGCCGACCGGTCACTGCCCCGAAGATCGCGCCGCCGATATGGGCGAGGTAAGCGACGCCGCCTGCGTTGGCTTCCTGGGTTTCGGTCGTCACACTGATAACCTGAGTGACGATCCAGAGCCCGATCAGCATCACGGCCGGTATGAGCACGATCCTCGGCGCCGGCGAGAGAATGAGCGTGCGAATCTGATCGCGCGGATAAGTGACGAGGAACGCGCCCATCACACCGGCGACCGCTCCGCTCGCGCCGAGCGAGGGGATCGTCGCGTTAGGATCGGCGCCATAAACCTGTGCCGCCATGGCAGCCACACCCGCCAGAAGATAGAAGATGATGAAGCGGATGGAACCCATCCCCTCTTCCATCAGAGGCGCGAACGCCCAGAGGAACACCATATTGGAGATGATGTGTAGCCATCCTCCATGCAGGAACATCGAGGTGACGATCGTCTCCAAATGTCGGCCATGCGTGATGTCGTTGGCGACGGCCGAATAGCGCGTGATAAAGGCCTCGCCATTGGCCATCTCAAGATAGAAGACCGCAGCGTTGATGAGGATGATCAACGCCGTTGCAAACGGAACGCCGCTAAAGCCGCGCGATGCGCTGCCCAATGGAAACATGGATCTCTCCCCTTTGGTCGGCATACAGCCGGTTTCGTTCGCCCTGAGAACGCAACCAAAGGCGCCACAGTTCCGAGGAGCGCATTTCAGGCGGGTCTGTTGAGTGGAAACGGCAACTACGGTGACACACCCACAACGACTAGAATTGAGGCCAGCCTGACCTTTGGGGAGTGGCTTGCAATGCCTATGGTTCGTCTGACACTTGCATTTCTTCTTGCCCTTGCTCCCTTTGCAAAAGCCGAGGAGATCGAGCACATGAAGGTGACATCCGGCAAAGCTCAGCTCGCCGTGGTGACGGCGGGAACCGGCACCCCAATTGTGTTTCTGCATGCCGGTGTCGCGGATTGGCGCATGTGGCGGGCGCAGATCGAGACGTTCTCAAGGACCCATAAGACGATTGCTTATGATCGCCGCGGCTATGGCGAGACGACATACAGCGAAGAACCGCACGACATCCTCGCCGATCTCGCGGCGGTGCTCGACGCAACAGCCAAAGGCGAACAAGTCGTGCTGGTCGGTTGTTCGATGGGCGGCCGACTCGCGGCGGACTTCACGGTCAGCCACCTGGACCGCGTGAAAGGCGTCGTCCTCGTCGGAGCCGGGATCAGCGGAGCGCCTGAACCCGCCCTCGACACGTTCAGCCGGACGATCCGAAAGCTCTTCGGCGAAGTCGAGGCCGCCGAGAAGTTGGGCGACAAGGATCGTGTCAACGCGCTCGAAGCGCACGCTTGGCTGGATGGGGCGGAGCAAACCGAAGGCCGCGTCTCCGGCGACAAGCGCGATCTCTTCCTCGATATGAACGGCAAGGCGCTCCGCGCCGCGCCGGCCGGCAAGAACACAAGCACGGTGAAGGCCTACGACCGCATCGGCGAGCTGAAGATGCCGGTGCTGTTCATCATCGGCGAGTACGATTTCTCCGATATCAACGATACGAGCAGGCATCTCGCAACTGTCGCCCCGAACGCCAAACTGGTGGCGCTCAAAAGCGCGCATCTGCCAAGCCTCGAAGAGCCCGAAGCGTTCAACGCCGCGCTCTTGGCTTTCCTGACAGACAACAAACTCTAAGCTTCAGCCAGGCGCCTTCGCCACACTCGGCGCGAGCACGTCATCCTCGCCGAATGCTGTGCCGGCGCTCGCGAACTCTTGCACCTTGCGCTCGGCGAGGACCGCTGCGTTGCGCTCGTGATCCTCGCGCGTCAGGCTGTATTGGCTGAGAAACGCGATCGAGCAAATATTGAAGAACACGACGATGACCAAAAGCGTGATCGCCATGTTGATCAGGATTTGTGGATCGACCGTGCCGGGAATCGCCTGAACGGGAAACGCAACCATCGTGATCACGATGCCCGCGACGAACGTCCCCCCGCCATTGGCGATCTTGTCGAGCACGCTATAGGTCGCAAACATCAGCCCTTCCGAACGCACGCCGGTTTTGACTGCGATGTCGTCGATCGAATCCGCGATCGACGAGCCGAGAATGATGTGACAGCTCACCGCGAACGCAATGCCGAAGGTGATGTTGGTGATGAGGATCGGAAGCAAGATGCCCGTGCTGGCGTCCGGCATGAGGCCGAGCAGCTTCAGCGAGAGCGGCCCCGTCGCCGTTATGAGCCAAAGCAAGTAAAGCCCGATGATCGCGCGCTTCTTGCCGAAACGCCCGGACAAGAAAGGACCCGACCACAAGGCGACCGTCGACCCGATAAGATAAGCGGCCATGAACCAGGCGATGTCTTGAGGCTTCAGTCCCCAGAGATGCAGGTAAAGGTAATAGAGGAGCCCCTGGCCGGTCCCGGCGCCGAACCCCATCATCAGACCGCCGAACATGATCATCAGCAACGGCTTGTGAGTAAGCGCCGCTTTGATCTGCGCCCACTCATATCGAACTGAGAACGCCTTCACCGGCGGCGTATGCAGTCGTTTGATGAAGCCATGCGTCGCGGCTGTTGAAAGAAAGATCGCCAAGCAGATGATCACGGCTGAGGTGAGGCCGTAGTCCTCATAGCGAGCCTGGTTGAGTGCGCCGAGCGGATTTGACTCGTCCTGGCGCAGATAAACACTGTTGAGGACGAAGTTCATCGCCGCCGTTCCGAACATCAGGAAGAACCAGCGGAAGGCGATGAGCTTGCTGCGCTGGTTGTAATCGGGCGCGAGTTCGGGCGCCAAGGCGAGTGAAGGAATCTCATAGAGCGAGATCGAGATGTTCACGAAGATGAGCATCACAATCATGAAGGCGAGCAGCCACTCGGGCTCGAGCCCCGAGGGGGCGTGCCACATTAGATAGAAACCGAGTGCCGCGGGCACGGCAGCGAGATACATCAAGGTGTGTCGGCGGCCGAGCGGTGATCGAAGCCGGTCGGAGAACATGCCGATGAGCGGGTCTGTGAAAGCATCGACGACGATCGTCGCCATGATCGCCGCACCCACCCAAACCGCCGGCAGACCCACGACCTGATTGAAGAACTGCATCAGGATCGACTGGGCGAGCGAGACACCCGCGATGCCGAAGGCGATCGAGCCGAAGCCGTAGCTCACTTGGGTGCCAAAGCTCAGCCGTTCCGAGCCGACGCCTGCTGATTCATCCGCGCGCGGGACGATCCGATCCCTCAGCGATTGCACGACACGCGTAAACGCGCCGGGCTGAGCCCGATCTGTGGCAGATGCATCCGAGCGAAGGGGAGCGTCCATTTACGAAGACTTCCGGTGAGAGGCAGAGCCGTTTGCAGCGGCAGGGACGTGGCCGATGGGTGCCTTCTGCGAAAGAGCCAGCATGTTGCCGTCCGGATCGCGGAAGAACGCCATGTAGAGATCGTATGTTGACTGGCGCGTGATGAGATGGATGGGATGCTCGAAGGTAACGCCCCGGCCTTCGAGTTCATTCGCCGTGACCGCGATATCCGCGCAACGGAAATAGAGAACAGAGCCGCCCTTCGTCACAGGCTCGTGCGCCTTCTCGAGCAGAAGGCTCATCCCACCGCAATCGAAGAAGACCATGCCGGGATGGGGCCGCATGGTTTGGCGCAAGCCGAGCACGCCGCCGTAAAATCTCTCGGCAGCGTCTACATCGCTGACCATCAGGGCGACCTGATCAACCGCTCCCAGCCCCAGTTCCATCGTAGCCTCCAGTCACCTGAGCGAAGTTGGTCGGTGGCGCCCCGCCCCACCGCTCGCATGTTAGCTCTTTCGCACGAAGTCTAGGCTGAGTGCTCAAGCGCTGGCAATTCAAGCACAGTTGAATTTCGGCTTGCCGGGTCCGATCGCTATGCTAGCATGTTAGCGCCATGCCCGACATTCAGACCGAAACCTCACCCAAAGCCCCCTCCAAAGACGAGCGGATGCGCGTCTTCCGCAACGGGGCCTGGCCGGAACGCGAGGCGATGCATGCCGCAATTGCCGCCTACAAGTCGGATGCGATCCGGCGCCGGATGGAGCTTGGCCGAAAATACCTCGCCGCTCACAGCGGTCACATCGTCGTGCCGTTCGATCGCGCCGCGTCGCAACTGACGCTGATCGCCGAAACAGAGCCCGCGCGTCAGGAAGCCCTTCGCGTCTCGGCGGGCAAAGCCGCTCAGCACAACAGCGGCAGCCTCGAATATCTCGCAATGGCGCACGACTTCGCCGCGGACTCCGAAGTCATTCGCCTTGCGACGTCACCGCTCTTCCTCGCGCCAATCACGCACTATTGCGGCATGCTGCCGGTGCTCTTCAATCTCTTCGTCACGCGCGCCTACCAGACCGAGTACAACACCAACTCGGCGCATAATTTCCACCTGGACCCGGAGGACGTGATCTCGTTCAAGGTGTTCATCCATCTGACCGATGTCGATGAAGATTGCGGGCCCTTCCACGCCCTGCCCGCCTACCTGACGAAGAAAGTTCTCGCAGCCGAAAACTACGAAGGCATCAGATTCATTCCGGACGAGCGCGTGAAGGAACTCGTCGGCTGGGATCAAGTCATGCGCCTCATCGGTCCAGCCGGTACGGTCGGCCTTGCCGATACGACTCGTTGTCTCCACTTCGGCGGGCGTCCCCGCAAGGAAGGCAAGCCCATCCGCGACATGCTCGTCTTCCAATATCTCCTACCGACGAGCCTCCTCTTCCCTGTCGACGGCGACGCCAAACATCCCAAATTCTTGCCGCAGCTCGTACCGAATGGCGATGCCCACTGGGACGCATTGATCGGCGCAACGTTGACGTAAACGGCCGTTCGGCGACTGCCCCTCAAGCCGCGAGATTTTCTCCGCACCGTTTTAGGATTTGTTCAGATTTTAGGGTCCGTTTGGTCCCAAATCTTAACCACCGAGGCCCGATCTTGTGATCCTGAAGGAACATAAGACGAGCTGGTGACGAGCCCCATTGCCACACCTCCTTCGGCAACGACGATTTCGCCGGAGCTGAGAGCCAAGCTGCGCGTCGGCCAATATCATTTGGTCTGCCGCAGCATGCGCCCGAGCGTGCTCGCGATGCCGGGCTTCTGCGTCGTCCTCTGCTTCATCCTGAGCGAATGGATTTCACTCCCCTGGCTCATGATGTGGTGGATCGGCGTTGCGCTCGCCTCCGTCGGCAACGGCCTGCCCTACATCTTCGAGCAGCGTCATTCGGTCGACACGACGAACATCGATCGCTGGATCACGTTTCGCGGCGCACTCGGCTTCGCTCACAATGCGATCTGGACCATACCGGCTTACGTCTTCTGGCCCTATTGCAGCGAGATCGGCCAGCTCCTGATGATCCTTATCTATGCCTGCACGCTTGCAGGCGGCGTCGCGCTTGTCTCGCCGAGCCCCCGTTGGGCCGTGATGCTGAGCGCTCCCCTCGCTATCGCCCTCGTCGCCGCGCCGCTCGCCAACGGCAACTGGCTCTTCAACGCCATTGCTCTTCTCTCTGTCGGCTACATCGCCTTCATGGGCCATCTCGGCCATGAGCTCTTCAAGGTCGCGCGCAACGCGCTGCTCCTTGCTGAAGAAAAGGCCGACCTCATCGAACAGTTGTCGAAGGCCAAGCAGGACTCCGACGACGCGCGTCAACGCGCCGAAGACGCCAGCCGCTCCAAATCCGACTTCCTCGCCAATATGAGCCACGAGCTGCGCACGCCGCTCAATGCGGTGCTCGGCTTCTCGGAGATGATCAAGAATCGGGTGTGGGGCGATCAGGCGATCGACCGCTACGCCGACTATGCCGAGAGCATCCACGCGAGTGGTGCCCACCTCCTCCAGCTCATCAACGACATTCTCGATCTCGCCAAGATCGAAGCCGGCAAATTCGAGCTCAACGAAGAGCGCATCGAGCTGATCTCGGTCGCGCGCCAGGCCATGCGTCTCGTCGAGCCGCAGGTGCGCACCAAGGGCGTCAGGGCGCTCATCGATGCGTCAAAGGACGTTTGGGTCATCGCTGACGAGCGCGCGATGCGCCAAGTGATGGCCAACCTTCTCTCGAACGCCGTGAAGTTTACGCCCAAAGACGGGACGATCACTGTCGCCGTCGAGCATCGCGCGAATGAAGGCGTTTGCCTCACTGTGCGCGACTCCGGCGTCGGCATCCGCCCCGAAGACCTGCCGAAGGTCATGGAAAAATTCGGTCAGGCCCGCCACACCATTCGACCGACAGAACGCGGCACGGGCCTGGGCCTCCCCATCGTCAAAGGCCTCGTCACCGCCCACGGCGGCGACATCCGCCTCGAAAGCAAAGTCAACATCGGCACGGCCGTGACCGTGATCCTTCCCGAGTCTCGCTTGACCGAGGCTTATAGCGAACGCGCCCTCCCGAAGATCGCCTGAACCTTACTCTCGAGCCGAGATGTAAAGCTGTTCGCGCCGTGAAGCGCGACCATCCGTGATCGACCAGATTCATGTTAGCGTGCCCGCATTCTGAAGGCAGCTCGACATGGATGGCATTCACGATCTCGGTGGGATGACCGGCTTCGGCCGGGTGGAGGTCGAACCGAACGAACCCGTCTTTCATGAGCGTTGGGAAGCGCGCGCCTTCGCTCTCAACGGCATCGGCATCCGCGCGATCAAGGCTTACAACGTCCACGAATATCGTCACGCCGTCGAACGACTGGCGCCCGCCCACTATCTCGCAGCGCCCTATTATGAGCGTTGGTTCACAGCCATCGCATCGCTGATGGTCGAGAAGGGCGTGGTCAGCCACGCCGAGCTCGAGCGCCGCGCCGGAGGCCACTTTCCCCTCGCCCAGGCGCCGGTCTTTGCCGATGCCTGCGAAGTCAAAGTGACGAACCAACCGCGGTTTTCCCAAGGCGATCGCGTGATCACCCGCGACATTCACCCCGCCGGCCACACCCGCATGCCGCGTTACGTCCGGGGCAAGGTCGGCACGATCGTGCGCTGCGCCCCCGCCTTCGAGTTTCCCGACCTCGCCGGCCACGCGATGACGGCGCATGTCGAGCCAACCTACCTGGTCGAGTTCGCCGCCGCAGACCTTTGGCCCAACGCGGGCGACGCGCAGCAATCCGTCGTCATCGATCTTTGGGAAAGCTATCTGGACGCCGCCTCATGACAAACTCTCGTCATCCGACTACGCCGAGCCCAATCGAAAATCGCGTCTCAGCACTCGAAGATGCGTTGCGCGAGCGCGACCACATTCCAAGCGGCATGATGGAGACGGGGATCGCTCGCGCCGAACACGACCTCTCGCCAAAGAGCGGCGCTCGCGTTGTTGCCCGGGCCTGGGTGGATCCCGCCTATCGCAAGCGGCTGCTTCAGAACGCGATGGCAGCTTGCACTGAGCTCGGCATCAGCATGGCAAACGAGCAGAACATCGTCATCGTTGAGAACACACCAAATGTCCACAACGTCATCGTTTGCACGCAGTGCTCTTGCACCGCCTGGTCGCTCTTGGGCGTTCCACCCGACTGGTACAAGAGTCTCGCTTATCGCGCGCGCGTCGTTCGCGAAGCCCGTGTACTCCTCGGCGAAATGGGCCTCGACCTGCCGGCCGAAACCGCCATCCGCGTCTGGGACACGAGTGGCGAGTCTCGCTTTATGGCTTTACCGATGAGACCTGCCGGCACCGAAGGCTGGAGCGAAGAACGCCTGGCATCGATCGTCACACGCGAAGCCATGATCGGCGTCGCGCAGGTTAAGCCGGCCTAATCCGCGGTCTCATCGAATTTCGGTAGCGTTAGCGGCCGATCTCGGTCCTTGTCGGCGAGAGGATCGGGCGGCCCAACCGTGACCGCCCGATCTTACTCCGAAGTCAGGAGTTAGTTCGCAAACCGAGTCTGCAAAGCGGCCAGACCAGCCTCATAGACGCTCGCAAAGGCATCATTGGCATCTTTCTCTTTGCCCGCGTTTGCTGTGTAAACACCATGCCAGGTGATGGTCGAGGTCGTCTCGTCCTTCGGCGTCACCGTGATGGTACCGACATACTCGCTGACCGGAAATGGGCTCGAGACGAAGTTGTAAGAATAGGTCTTCGCCGCTTCGTCGCGCGCCACCTGCGTCTCGACGAACGTGACCTTGCCATCTTTCGTCACCAACGTGCGCGTCGGCGGTGTTTTGCCGTCTTCGGTGCACGTTCCGATAGCCGGGTGCCAATCTTTGATCGCGCAGAAGCCGCCGATCGCCGACCACACATCGGAAGCCGATGCATGGACTTCGGCACTCCGCGTCACTTCCGACGCCGCAGCCGGAGACACGCCGGCGCTGAGCACGGTCAGCGTCCCGATGGCAGCAATGACCGTCGCCGCCTCGACAAGTTTGGCACTTCTCAATCTCAAATGAAGTTTTGACATATCGCTCTCCTGTGGGGGTCGAACTCATTGGGAGCGGAATGTGGTAAGGGTTCGGCGAGCGGACCAGTTTAGAAACTGAACCCCCCCGATACAGATTCTGAAGTCGCAACGACTCTGTGCGCGCCATCACGCTATGCATCTCGAGGTACTCGATCTCGACATGGCAGTTGCGCGGGCGAGCGCGCTTAACGTTTCAGAGGTTTGGCGGCTCGACTTTTAGGCCCACCACCACTTCAAGAAGTTTAGCCCGAAGACCACGCGAGAGGTCGTCGAACACATACATCGCGGGCCGGAGTCCGCACCACGCTGCCATGTAAGCGAGAATGTCGTGACCCCAATCGATCGTCACCAGCGATCCGTTGGGATCGTGCGGATTGCCGTGATATTGCGGCTCCTTGAGATGAACGACGCCCTCTGCCGTCTGCTTGGCCCGTCGCGCCGACGGATTGCGGTTATGATGGACGAGCGGCACAGTCATCACCAACGCGCCGCCCGGCCGCAGAACCCGTTCGATCTCCTTCAGCGCCTTGTCCGGATTGAACACGTGCTCGAACACGTCTTGCAGCACGAAGAGATCGAACGTCTTGTCGGCAAACGTCAGGTCTTCGAGATCTTCGTTGCGCCACTTCGCCGTTGGATGCTCGCCGCCGCGCGGCAGTTTCTCGTCGAATTGCGAAAAAGAGTAGCGCTTGCATTCCGTCTTGAGCCGCAGGCTCGTTGCCCGCGGCGACGGCGAGGCTTCGTGGATCTCAAGCTCACGCCACTTCGGCTTGATCATCTCGATCGCCGCCATGATCGCGCGCTCACGCGGCACCGACCCGCACTTGCTGCACTTGAAGTGACTGCGCAGCCATTCGTCTTGCGCAACGAACTCTGCCATTTGCCCACAGGATGGACACACTCCTTGCGAACGCAAGATTTCAGCCACGCGAATCTCTTCCGGTTTCGTTGCGCCATCAGACGACCTCGTTCACGGCGAGGCAAGACTGCTCGGGGTTCGACTCAAGCTTCTTCCAAATCCCGCTTGAGCCGGGCGAGGAGATCGACCGCTTCGGTCGCATAAGGCGAAATCCAACGGTCATAAATTTCCTTGAAGGGAGCGGCGTTCAGATAGTTCCAGCGATGCCGCCCCTCGCGCCGCGCAATGATCAGCCCGGCTTTTTCGAGCACGCCGATATGCTGCATCACCGTGCAGCGGTCGAGGGCCTTCTCGAACCGCTCGCACAGTTCGCCCGTGGTACGCGGCTTTTTCTTCAACAAATCGAGGATTTGGCGGCGCCGCGCATCCGCCAAAGCCTTGAACACGAGATCGTCCGACTCAACTCTTGACATGTTATAAATATATAACATATGTTGGTTGCCAACAAGTGGTGGAGAGAACGATGGAACCGAAATTTCAAGTGCAGCTGAAGATTCGCAAGCCGCCCGCCGAAGTGTTCGATGCGGTCGTCAATCCGAAGAAACTGACCGGCTATTTCGTGCAGAGCTCGACCGGCCCGCTTGTTGAGGGCAAGACCGTCAAGTGGAGCTTCGTCGAATCGCCCGAGCCCCTCGACGTCGTCGTGCGTAAGGTCGAGAAGAACGAACGGATCATTTTCGAATGGCCGGCCGACGACAAGCTCAACACGCGCGTCGAGATGATCTTCAAGCCTCTCGACGGCGACAGCACCCTCGTCCAGATCAGCGAGTCCGGCTGGCGCCCCGATGAAGCCGGCATCAAATCCTCCTACGGCAACGCGGGAGGCTGGATGCACATGATGTGCTCCATGAAAGCCTTCCTCGAATACGGCATCAACCTCCGCGCCGGCGGCACCGGACACGGGTGCTAGTATCTGCGCGCGTAGGGCGCCTTCCATCTAGCCGTCATCCCGGCCTTAGCGGAGCACGATCGCGCTTGCGATCGATGCGAAGCTTAGAGCCGGGACCCAGGATAAAATCGCGATGCCTTCGAAGTGGTCCTGGGTCCCGGATTCTAACTCTCGCTAACGGCCGCGAAACACGCGCCCGTAAGCTCGAGTAAGCTCCGGGATGACGGTCTTGAGAGGAAGTGGCAAGCGGTTGACCGTCAAACTCGAGACGGCCTGATCAGATCGGGCCACGGAGAGACTATTGAGGCATCTCTCCTTGAGGCGGTGTATCTGATGCATCGCCGCCTTCATAGACGACCGGCCCAGACGACGTCACTGTCGCGCGTTTCCTCTTCACCCAATCAACGATCAGCGGGAAGTAGCCTTCAGAGAACCGCGTGTCGATCCGCTCGCCGTTCTTCTCGATGAACTCCGTGATGCCGTGATCGGCCGTCGGAAACATCACGATGTCGAAATTGGGATGACTCGCCTGCACGCCGCGCAAGATGCGCAGAGTGTTTTCGCTCGGCGCTGAGCTGTCGCGGCCCGCTAAGATCCACAAATGCGGACCCTGATAGGCATTGAGCGCCGGCAAAGGCTCATAGGCCATTGGCGTTCCGACCTCGAGCCAGGGTCCCACGATCTGAGTCACCCAGTTCGGATAAGCGAGAACATCGCCGGTCCATTCCCCTTGCGCTTTTTCGTACCAAGGCTCCTTGCCGTATTTCTCCCGGACGGCATCGAGCTCGTCGTAGCCCTCCTTGAAGTGCGAGGCGACAACGCGGCCCGTGGCATCGGTGATCTCACGCGCTTTCGCGATGACATCATCGCCATAACCTGCCGTGCGCAGATCATCGAAAACTTCATCGCGATCCTCGGCGAGCGGGCTCTCGACAAGGCCAAATCCGACAAGCACGAAGTCCGTCTTCACTTTGCCGGCGGCCAACGGCTCGATCCAGCCCGCCTGACTGCCGCCCACAAATCCAATTTCCCCCGCTCGCGTGCCGGCGATCTCTCTCGCCTTGGTCAGCGCCGCGGCCGCGTCGTCCGCGAGCAAGTCGAAATCCTGCGTATACTTCCCGTCCGAGTCTCCGGTCCCGCGCTTGTCATAGACAAAGACGCCAACGCCGTTCGCCGGTAGAAGATATTGCAGGCGATTGAACAGCACGGCCGAGTCATACTCAGAGCCATGCACTAAGATCGCAACCGGCACGGGACCCGATCCCTTTGGCATCACCAGCCGGCCGAAGAGTTCAAGTCCGTGACTGTCGAACGTCGCGGGAGTGATGTCGAACGCGCGTTGACGTCCCGTGGCTTTGACGACGTCGTCGGCAACCTCGATGGTCCCTTCATCGCAGGCGCCGAATGTCACCTGCGCACCATTAATCGCTTCCGTCGACCAGCCGCGATGAACGGAGAACCGGTTCGGCTCCGAGCCTTTCGCGATCAGATCGAGCCGCGCGGTCGTGCCGTCCATCAAAACGTAACGCAGACTTTGCACACCGCTCGACGGCGTGACGACCAGCAGCCGCCCGTCATCGAGATCGTAAGCGCCGTAGTAGCAGGCGAGCCGCGCATCCGGCGGCGCCTGATAGAAGAAATAATACCAAACCCCTGCGCCAACCGCGCCCAGCACGACAAGCACAACCAGCAATCGACGGAACCACATCGGAAAATCTCCACGCTCGCGATGACACTAGCGACTCTGATCGGCCGACACGATCAAACCTGCCGTGATCGGCGTCATCCGTCTCTCCGATCGCGGTCCTTCTGCGGGACGGGACCGGGCAATCGCATGGGCCCTGTCTCTCCAAGAATAAAATCGTCATGGCCGGGCGCTTGTCCCGGCCACCCATTCCGGTGTCACCGGCAGACCTTTTTTTGCGCCACCGCCGATACAGATCCTCGGTTTGCCGCAATAGCCCAATGGATGGCCGGGACGAAGGCCCGGCCATGACGACTTTGCATGAACAGCGAGACGACCTGCGCTCCAAGCTAAGTTGACTCCATGTCGCCTACCCTGATACTGAAGCAATTACTTCAGTAACAGGAGACAGTCATGGTCAAGCGTTCGGTCAAGCATGCGACCTTCACTATCGAGCGCAGTTACGACGCTTCGCCCGCCCGCGTCTTCAAAGCCCACACCGACAAGGTCGCCAAACGGCGTTGGTTCGTCGAGGGCGAAGGTTTCACCATCGAGAGCTACGAGATGGATTTTCGCGTCGGCGGCAAGGAAAGCAGCCGATTCCGTTTTCAGGGTGGGCCGCTCATGACCTTCGACGCCGTCCACCACGACATCGTGCCCAACGAGCGCATTGTCACTGCATATTCAATGACGATGGACGGCAACACTATTTCCGTTTCGCTTGCGACGACAGAGCTCAGGGCGGAAGGCAAAGGCACCCGGCTCGTCTTCACCGAGCAAGGCGCATATGTGGACGGTCACGACGACGTCGCCGGCCGTGAGGAAGGCTCGCGCGGGCTTCTCGAAGCGCTCGATAAGGAACTGCGTCGCTAAACCAAGCCACGTCAGGACTCGACCGGCACCCAAAAGTCGACGGTCGATCCCGCGCGGCTTGGATCGAAATCCGGCGGGTACACTTCGAGATCGGGACCCTTGCTCAGTTTCCGTCCCGACTTCGGCAGTCGTTCGCCCCAAATCTCGCGGGCAGCAGCCTGCATCTGCTCATGCAGATTGCCGCCGTCGAGCGTCAACCGAAACACCAGATATGACTGCGCCGGAATAGTCTTCGCCTCGAATCCTTTGGGTGTCGCGCCCGGCGACACTTCAACGCCGGCCATGTAGTTGAATGTTCCTTCCGCTTCATCGGCACCCCAGCACACGCCGTAGCTGCGCCAGTCGGCCCGCTTCTCTCCAGCCAGCTGATGAAAGAGTTTCGGCCATAGAGTGGGAATGACGTCCTTGTGCGCGGTTTCGATCCGCGCGGCGACGCCCGCGACGGTGAAGGCCTCGTGCCGAACGAGCCCGCCTTGTTGAACGACATTGGCCTTCTGTGATGAGCCGGTCATGAAAGTCTCCATCGGTTTGGCTGGGATCAAAGTCTCGCGTTTGAATCGACCGGGCGTGACGCCGAATGTTCGTGCAAACGCCCGCGTGAAAGCCTCTTGGGACTCGAACCCGCAGTCGAAGGCGAGTTCGGCAAGCGACGGCCTCGGCTCGCGCGAGAGGCGCAACGCTGCCTCTTCCATCCGCCGTCGCCGCACATAGCTCATGACGCTATCGCCCATCCGCGCCGTGAACAGCCGCGAGAAATGATAGAGGGAGAGGCCCGCCACAGCCGCCAGACTCGAGACGCTGAGCGGCGCAAACAGATGCGCCTCTATATGCTTCAGAACGTCGTCGATCTCGTTGCTCACGGGTGGCCTGCTCATGGCTATCGCGTGCACCGTGACCCAAAACAAAGACACCGTCTTGACCGGCCTTGCCTTTTGAGGCGGCTGACTCGATTCACGGCGAGACGCTGCACCTAAAATGCTAGATTTGGAGAAAAACGCGGACACACCACCCGATTGACAGGACTGGCGCCTATTCTAACATGTTAGAAAGCACTGGAGGTCAGGATGGATCTCGCGCAGCAAGTCCATGCCGATCCCGCGTGGATCGAAGCCTTCCGCCGCGATGGATTTTTCCACGCCAAGGGCCTGCTCGATCCTTCTGAGATTGCCAAACATCGAACGGTGATCGATCGCGCGGTCGCGCTTCGAACGCATCAGGATACGCGCTCGCTCACCGATAAGACGCCGTTCGAGCAATCCTTCACGATGTGCCAATGCCTGTGGGAAGATTTTCCCGCAATCGGCAAGCTGACGTTTCATCCGAAAATCGCCGGCCTCGCTGCAGCCCTCATCGGTGCGAGCAGCGTTCGTCTCTGGCACGACCAAGCGCTCTATAAACAAGCCGGCGGTCGCGAAACGGAGATGCATCAAGATCATCCCTATTGGCCGATCGCCGAGCGCGATGCGCTCACCGCTTGGATTCCTCTCGTTGAAATCGACGAAGAGATGGGGCCGATGGGCTACATCCCCGGCTCACATCGGGGCGATGAAGAGTTCATCGACGTCTTCACCTCACCAGGCGCGGGCCACGCCTTTGAGGCCAAACAAACGGCGAAGCCGATCTTCGTCACCTGCTCTCCCGGCGACGTGATCTATCACCACGGCTCGACGATTCACACGGCCAAACCCAATCGGTCGAGCGAGACACGCGCTGTTCACACCGCCATCTATTTTCGCGACGGATGCACCCGCAGCGGAACGCGGCCGCATCACGCCGTCGATCGAGAGAAAATCCCGGTTGGCGGTCTCATCAACGGACGCGCGACGCCCATCGCCTGGCCACTCCCGAACGGACGACGGCCCGAGCCCATTCCGTTCCCTGAGGTCAAAGTGCACCCGAAATTCGGCGCGATCGACAAACTGGGCATATTTCCCGAGTCCGCATCTCGCTCGTGATCGGCCGACAGCCCGCCCGACGACGTGGTGATCCTTCATCCCTCTGATACTCTCGGCGACGATTCAATCGGGAGCGGGGGACAGCGCCATGGATCTCATCGTCGACAACATCAAATGGATCATGATCGTGAGCGGCCTTCTCACCCTCACGCTCTTGCGCGGCGTCATTGCACCGACCGCCCAACAAAAGACGATGTTCGGCGAAGCTGTCGAGGGACCGGTCGCGGACGTCATCGTCCGCAACTGGGCCTTTCTCATTTGCCTCTATGCGGGCCTGCTCATCTACGGCGCCTTCGATCCAACGCATCGCTCGCTCATTCTTCTCTTGAGCGCGAGCGGCAAGCTCGCCTTCATTCTACTCGTGCTCGCACAAGGCAACCGCTTCCTCAAATCGCAAGCCGGGCTCGCCGTTGTCCTCGACGGCATCATGGTCGCCCTTTTCCTGGTCTACCTGGCTGCAACAGGCTTCCGGATCTAGGGCGCACAGCGCCCTCCGGCTGTCTTGTTTTTCAAAGGGCGTGGCGTTATAGACCGCGCCCCGAGTGTCGGAGACGAACGATGAAACGTTTCGTTGCGATCGCGCCTCCACCGGCGGCAAGCTGAGCCGCCGAGCGCGGCACCCATTCAATCCTTGAACTGAATAACTTCGGGTCGTCCGCCCGCAGATCGTGATGCCTGCGACTCGCTTCCGACGAGTCGCCGGGATCGGCCTGCCCGATGGGCAGTGTCGCTATGTTCGTTCGTTTTATTGTCTCCGAGCCGGGCATCCGGCCCGCGCGCGGAATCTTTCGCCCTAGGAACACTGTCGATTGGAAAGCGCAGCCGCGTTGGCTCCGCGATCTCGCGCGCGAGCACTACGACTGGTTCAATGATCGTTTGCCAACGCCGCGTCGCTCTCCGTTCCCTCGAGAGGTCGCAACTTCTTTGTCGGCATCTGCTGGTTCACGCCCGAGGCGCGCGAACATATCGCGCGCGCCAGGGAACTGGCTCGGCTGATCAACGAGACAGGAGCCATGACGTCGCAAATCGTGACGAGGCGACCAGGCCAAATCCTCTATCGCGATGATTATCAAATCGTCGCAAAACCGGAACGCGGCTCGGCCTTCGCTAATTGATCCAGCGGAACCTTGAGGTGGTCTTCAGGATTTCGCAACGTCTGTAAGGTCACGAACGAGCGAACGGCTCAACAACGCCCTTTGGCCTTTTCGTGGCGTGCATGTCGCGCTATGCAAAGGCGGAGAAGCGAGGACCCCATGGCCGCGCGTAAACCCAGCCCCGACGAAATTGCCATTCGCGATCTGCTCGGCCGGATTAATGCGGCCTGGCTCGAGCGGCGCTTTGAAGATCTCGACGCGCTCTTTGCCGACGATATCGTATTGGTGGCGCCGGGCTTCGGCGCGCGTATGGCCGGGCGCGAGGCTTGTGTCGATACCTTCCGCGACTTCATGAACCGCGCCGCGGTCACCTCGTACCTCGAAGATGATCTGAGCGTTTCGATCTACGGAGACACCGCGATCGCCGACTTTGCTTGGGAGATGACCTGGACCGACGCTGAACAACCCCATCGCCAACGCGGCCGCGATCTCTTTGTGTTCACGCGGCTGCAAGGCGAATGGCGCGTCGTCTGGCGGACGCTCTTCCCGACGACGTCCTGACGGATTCCGCCATCGGCCAGATCTCTCCTGGCCCTTTACTCGCCAAGCTGATCGGCCATGATGCTCCCCTCAAGAGGGGAGCCAAGCCGATGCCCACACTCAACCGCGATGGCGTGAACATCTATTACGAAGTGCACGGCAAAGGCCCCGCGATCCTCCTCAGTCACGGCTACTCCGCCACGTCGCAAATGTGGCAAGGCCAAATCGAGCCCTTCTCCAAGTCGCACACGCTCATCACCTGGGACATGCGCGGCCACGGCAATTCCGATTATCCGGCAGACCAGAAGGCCTATAGCGAAGAAGCGACCGTCGCCGATATGGCCGCGATCCTCGACAAGGTCGGCGTGAAACAAGCGATCGTCGGCGGCCTTTCGCTCGGCGGCTACATGTCGCTCGCCTTCAGCTTGAAGCATCCCGAGCGCACGCGCGCCTTGCTCATCATCGATACGGGTCCCGGCTATCGCAAAGACGACGCACGCGCCGTCTGGAACGAGCGCGCCGAGAAAACCGCCCAAGGTTTTGAGCGCGACGGCCTCACCGTCCTGAAATCGCGCAGCAAGGAAATGGCGATGAGCACACATCGCTCCGCCGACGGCCTCATCAAAGCCGCGCGCGGCATGCTCGCGCAGAAAGACGCGCGCGTGATGGAGTGGCTACCCCAGATCAAAATACCCTCGCTCGTCGTCGTCGGTGGCGAGGACAAGCCCTTCATCGGCCCGTCGGAATATATGGCCGCGAAGATTCCGGGCGCGCAGCTGATCGTCATTCCGCACGCCGGCCACGCGGCCAACATCGATCAACCCAAACACTTCAACGACGCAATTCTGGGATTTGTCGGAGGGCTGCCGCCGGCCGCTTAGATCGGACGGCCCATCACCCAAACGGGCAGACCGCTCGACGACACGACGACGCGCTCGAGCGTCTCGAAGCCGAGCGCTTCATAGACCGGCACATTGTCGAGATTTTCGGTCTTGAGCAGACAGGCCTTGTGGCCTTCCGCCGCCATCGCATCGAGGACATGACGCACAATCCGTCCGCCGTGACCTTGTCCGCGATGCTCCGGCAGAACCCCGACGGCCCAGAGATAAGCCGAATGAGGCGGCGCCAGCCGCTTCAGCGTGCTCTCGACGTGGCTCTCATGGTCCTTGATGCGGCGGATCGGCGACCAGCCGATCGCCTTGAACGTGTCGAGCACGCCGCTGCGAATGAGATCGACCACACCAACGGGGAAATGGTTCATTCCCACCCATGCGGCGACCGCGCGCCGCTGTTTGTCAGAAGCAATGCCGCCGAACCGCGCACTCGCACGCAAGATCGGCCGAAAGAGCGGCGTGAGCTTGCGATGACGCACGCCCGGTTCCGGCAGCGCGAACGCCATCAACGGATCGCGGGCAAAGGCACGAGCGAGAACGCTCGCCTGATCCAAACGGTTGCCGCTCATCGCAACTAGGCTCCCCAAGGCCACCCTTGAGGAGACGGGCCAATCCGTTAATTCCGAGTTTCCAATTTGAGGAACCGCGCTAAGCCAAACCCGATAGCCGGGCATCCCTGGCGAGGGTTTCAGCGATAATGCGCTGCGCCTGAGGATTGGATCCCATCGTCGTGTGGGTACCCGAAACGTGAATGTTCTCGTAACCGGGCGCTTCATCCTGAAGGCACTGCCGCCAGTCGACGATGCCGTCGGTTTGCGAATAAATCGCCGTCACCGGGGCTGGAGGAGGCTGCGCGATGCGATCGCGGTCAGCGACCCATCCCGCGTCGTGGAACGTCGACAGCGCGCGCACAAAGGGTTCGAGCGGAGTCGTGACCGGAAAGCGAATGGGACTGCACAGCGTGATGACACGATTCACCCGATCCGGTTGAAGGTGCGCCAGACCACGCGCAAAAACACCACCCAAGCTCAAACCGATCAGTGCGATTGGCGCATTGGCTTCCTCTGACAAGCGAAAGAGCTTGCGTTCGAGATGCGCGATGAGAGTGCGCGTCGGGCCCGAGTTAAAGAACACCTCCGCCGCCTCCGCGCGATAGCCGCGCGACGAGAGAAAGTTGCGCAGCCGCCCGGTCGTCCAATCGCCCGTCAGAAAGCCGGGCACAACCAGGACGACTTCACCCTGCCCGCGCGGCCCGTCCTCCGGGTATCGCGGTGGACTGGCTGTGCAGGCTGCGAGCGCCCTGACCTCGCGCGCCCAGCTGGAGAGCCCAAGGTTGGATCCCGCGCGCGGGAGCGCGGCAAGCACGGCAGAGTCGACAGCCATCAGCAAATAGGTCCAGTTCGTTAGACGCCTAATATAAGAACGCTGGCGTACGGATCGAAGCTCCCAAGCGCTGTGCCGGTGGCGCCCCTCACCCAACCCTCTCCCCGGCCGGCGCGCCAAGCGCGCCTGGGGAGAGGGTTAGGTGAGGGGCAGACACGTCCAACGCAAGCCACGCTGTGGCCACCCCGCGACATCCATCGCGCCACGCTAACCCTATAGTCGACCGACGAGCAGCCCGCCGGAACGGGCATAAGTGGGGAGTATGCTCCGATGGAGTATTTCGCGACGGTTGGCCGGATCTTGTTGGGCGCCTTCTTTCTAATGGGAGGGCTGGGAAAATTCGCCGACCCGAACTTCGCCCTGCTTCAGCTCGAACAGACGGGCGTCATGTACGCCGACAAAGTCGTCTGGCTCATAGCAGCTATCGAAGTCGCTGGGGGCGCGGCGCTCCTCGTTGGTTTTGGCACCCGATTGGCCGCACTGCTACTTGCTGCAAGTGCGATATTCCTCTCGGTCATGCTGACGCCCTTCTGGACGGAAGCACAGACTTACGCGAGCCCGATGTTTCTCACCTTTGTCAAAAGTCTGATGCCGGTTGCCGGGCTTTTGCTGGTGTTGGGCTTTGGTCCCGGTCCGCTTTCGGTTGACGCAAACGAATAGAAAATTTTCTATTCACTCCTCCGCTTGGGTCTTCGCTTTCTGCAACGGCGCCATGCGCGGCGATGAGTCGACCTGCGAGTCGGGCACGACTAGCGTCGCGCGATGTATACGCTCCATCAGTTTCACGAGTCGGGCAACTGCTACAAAGTTCGCCTATGCGCGCATCAACTGGAGCTGCCGCTCCGCCTCGTCGATGTCGACATCATGCATGGCGAGACGCGCAAGGCTCCGTTCCTTGCAAAGAATCCGAACGGCCGAATACCCACATTAGAGCTCGAGGATGGGCGGACTCTTCCAGAGTCCGACGCGATCCTTTTGTATCTCGCGGAAGGCACGCATCTCGTGCCGAAAGATCGTTGGTCGCGCGCGCGTGCCTATCAATGGATGTTCTTCGAGCAATATAGCCACGAGCCTTATATCGCCGTCGCGCGCTTCTGGTGCGTCTTCGCGCCGAAGGAAAAGCTCGACGAGAAACGTCACCTCATTCCCGAATGGAAAGCCAAAGGCAACGCCGCGCTCGGCGTGATGGACGCGCATCTCGACAAGCACGAATGGTTCGCCGGCGAAGCCTATTCCGTCGCCGATATCGCGCTCTACGCCTACACGCACTGCGCCGGCGAAGGCGGCTTCGATCTCGATAAATTCCCGCATGTCTCGCGCTGGCTCGAGCAAGTGCGCCTGCAGCCGCGCCACATCCCGATGTCGTACCGCTGGTAGAAAACCGTCGCCGACTTCGCTGTTATAGTCCCGATCAAAGAACTGCTGGGGATCAACATGAGACACTTGTTGCGCTGTGCGTCTATCCTGTTTGTCGTCGCAGTCTCGGTCACAGCCTTCGGTACCCGACCCGCGCTGACCGAAGGCTCGCTCCCGAAATCGGTCAAATCCTGCGCGGACGTTCGCGCCTACATTGACGCAGACAAGTCGATGACAATGGATACCTTCAAGAAACTAATGACGGCGGCGGGCGCGAATCTCGACGAGGGAGGTGGAACCAATCTCGACACGCAGTGCGAGGCAACCGCTTACGTCAAGAACGTGATGATGAGTCAACGCATCTTTTCAGGTGCCGGCGGGAATGAGGTTCGGATCACGACTAAACTGATCACAGACAATGGGACCTGCAAGCTAACTCAAATCGTATTGGACGGCTGCTAACCCGTGACCAGCCGGTGAATCTTCAGCCGACGCCCGGCACCTTCCCAATCGCCCGACTGACCAACGGCCGCTTCCACTATGCGTGGATGGTCGTCGCGGTGATTTTCACCACCGTGCTTGTCAGCGCCGCAGTGCGCGCAACACCGAGCATTCTCATCGTGCCACTCGAAGAGGCGTTCGGCTGGAGCCGCACGACCATCTCCGCCGCGATCTCGCTCAACATCGTGCTCTATGGGCTCGTCGGACCCTTTGCCGCCGCCTTGATGCAGAGCATCGGCATCCGCCGCGCCGTGATGGGCGCGCTCGCCACAATCTCGCTCGGCGTTCTTCTCTCGACCTGGATGAGTGAACCCTGGCAGCTCGTCGCGACTTGGGGTGTGCTCGTCGGCTCGGGCACAGGCGTCGTCGCGATGGTGTTGGCCGCCACTGTGGTGAACCGCTGGTTCACCGAGCATCGCGGCCTTGCGATGGGAATTCTCTCCGCCGCCACCGCGAGCGGCCAACTGATCTTCCTGCCGCTGCTCGCTACCGTCGCCTCGGGCGATGGCTGGCAACCCGTCACACTGATCGTTGCCGCCTCTGCAGCAGCCATCATCCCGATCGTCTATTTCCTCCTGCCGGAGCGTCCCAAAGACGTCGGCCTCGCGACGCTGGGCGCTTCTCACACCGATATGGAAGCCACGCCACCTGCCAATCCGATCACGCACGCCCTCGCCGTGCTCTGGCGTGCCTTCCGCGCCAGGGATTTTTGGCTGCTCTTCGGCACATTCTTCGTGTGCGGCCTCTCGACCAACGGCCTGATCGGCACGCACCTGATTTCAGCCTGCATGGATCAGGGCATCCCGCAGGTCAACGCCGCGAGCCTTCTCGCGATGATGGGCATCTTCGATCTCATCGGTACGACGCTCTCGGGCTGGCTCTCCGATCGCTACGACAATCGCTGGCTTCTCTTCTGGTACTACGGCCTGCGCGGTCTCTCGCTGATCTACCTCCCCTACTCCGACTACACCTTCTACGGTCTCTCCTTCTTCGCCGTCTTCTACGGGCTCGACTGGATCGCAACCGTCCCGCCCACTTCACGTCTCGCCTCCGACACCTTCGGCAAGACCGATGGTCCCATCGTTTTCGGTTGGATCGTGGCCGGACATCAGCTTGGCGCCGGCACCGCCGCACTTGGCGCGGGCATCTTGCGCACCGCGCTTGACGGTTATCTCGAGGCCTTCATCATCGCTGGCCTCGCCTGTATCGTCGCCGCGATGATGGTTCTCCTCATCGGCCGCGGCGCCGGCAAGCCACGGCCCGCTTTGGCCTGACGAGATCGTGGCATAAACTAAGCACCATGATCGTCTCATCCAGGCGCAGTCTCGCTGCAATTCTGCTCGTGGCCGGCATTGTTCTCGAGCCCACGCGCGGCGCTGCAGTCGACAAGGAAAAGTTCTGTGAGGCTGTCCGCGCGAACATTCATGTCGACGACACAATTCCTGCGGCGAGATTGAAGGAGATTCTGATCGCAGCCGAGCCCAGTAGAAGTCCGCACGGACTGATCGATCGATCTTGCGAAATGGCTAAGCAACACCCGCTCATGTATATCGGCTTGGAGCCATATAAGGATGATGATAGAGCCATCAACACCCAGGTGATCATCGAAAACGGCATCTGCAAGTTCGTCATTGTCGCGATCGACGGCTGTTAACCTCTACGGGCTGCCAGAAACTGTGAATCGTGTTCTAGTTGGGTCATGATCTCCAAATCAGCCCGCCCTCTCGCACCCGCATCCGTCGCCGACTACCGCATCCTCGCCAAGCGCCGTTTGCCGCGCCAGTTCTTCGATTACATCGACGGTGGCGCTTACGAAGAGCGCACGATGCGGGACAACATCGATGCGTTCGAGCGGGTTCAGCTGCGCCAGCGCGTGATGCGCGATGTTTCTTCGCGCGACACCAGCACAAACATCCTTGGGACCAAGTGGACGATCCCCGTCGCACTTGCTCCCGTGGGCCTCGCGGGCATGCTCGCCAAACGCGCCGAAGTCCAAGCCGCAAAAACCGCCGAAGCTTTCGGCGTGCCCTTCACCCTCTCGACCGTCGGCATCTGTTCGGTCGAAGAAGTGAAAGCGGCGACGACGAAAACCTTCTGGTTTCAGCTCTACATGATGCGCGATCGTGGCTTCGTGAAGTCGCTGCTCGAACGCGTCGCCGCCGTCGGCTGCGATGCGCTCGTCGTCACCATCGACCTTGCCGTCGTTGGCGCGCGTTATCGCGACGTGCGCAACGGCATGGCCGGCCGCCTCGCTTTCACCCGCCGCCTCGCGGCAGCAGCGGACTTCGCGTTGCACCCGGGCTGGGTTCGCGATGTCGCTCTCGGCGGGCGCCCACTGATGTTCGGAAACCTCTCCGCCGCCGTGCCGAACGCCAACTCGCTTACCGCCTTCCGCGGCTGGGTCGACAGCCAATTCGATCCGAGCGTCACGTGGAAAGATCTCGAATGGATCCGCTCCAATTGGAAGGGCAAAGTGATCCTCAAGGGTATTCTTGATCCGGATGATGCGCGCGAGGCGATATCGTCCACGGCACCCGATGCGATCGTCGTCTCCAATCACGGCGGTCGCCAGCTCGACAGCGTTCCGGCAACGCTCTCTGTTTTGCCGTCGATCCGCGACGCCGTCGGGACACGCACGACCGTGTTGTTCGACGGCGGCGTACGCAGCGGCCTCGATGTCGTCAAAGCCATTGCGCGCGGCGCCGACGCTTGCCTGATCGGCCGTCCCTGGGCCTTTGCGGTCGCGGCAAAGGGATCGGAGGGGATCCGCGCGGTTCTGAGAACCATGCAGCGCGAGATGGAGGTCGCAATGGCGCTGACGGGCATTACGCGCGTTTCGCAAATGACCGGCGACATTCTCGTGAAGTAGACGCGATCGCTCGCTATCATCCCCGTGAGGAGAGAAAGCGATGCCCGACGATCCCGAATTCGTCTTCGTCTATACGACGCTGCCAAATACCGACGAGGCAAAGTCGCTGAGCCTCGCGCTTGTCAAAGAGAAGTTAGCGGCTTGCGTTAACATCTATGCCGAGATGACCTCGATCTATGAGTGGCAAGGCAAGATCGAGGCCGGCTCAGAAGTCCCCGTCTTCATCAAGACGCGCCGCATACTCGTCGACCGCGTGATCAATTTTTCGAGGCCTCGCCACCCTTACACGGTGCCCTGCTTCCTGGTCTTTCCCATCATCGGCGGGAATGAGGACTATCTGGCCTGGGCGCGAACGCAGACGCTCGAAAAATCTTCGCGCCGATAGCAAGAACCGGAATGAAGTAGGACTACCGATAGCCCACATAACGTCATCGACAGAAGGAGTCTTGACGATGACGAAGGAAGCAACACGCTTCACCACTGAAGCAGACCGCTGGACGGCGCTAGGGACCCGCGACAAATCCGCGATGGATGGATTTATCTATGCGGTCAAATCGACCGATGTCTATTGCCGGCCACTCTGCGGCTCGCGCCTACCACGCAAAGACAATGTCGTGTTCTACAACACGACAAGCGAAGCCGAGCGTGGTGGCTTCCGTGCCTGCAAGCAATGCAAGCCAAATCAACCGCTCATCCGCTATACGATCGCGCGCTCGAAACTCGGGCTCGCACTGATCGCCGCAAACCGCAGCGGTGTGTGCGCCATCAACTTCGGGTCGAGCCAAACAGCGCTCGTGTCGGAGCTGAATGCTGAGTTTGCAACCGCAAAACTCGTCGCAGCAGATGAGACGATGGAGGAGTTCACCGCGACCGTATTGGCGGCGATCAACGGCGCAAGCGAAAGCGGCTCGCTCCGGCTCGACCAATCCGGAACAGCGTTTCAGACGAAGGTCTGGTTGGCCTTGTCACGCGTGCCGCGTGGCGAGACGCGCACTTACAGTGAAATCGCCAGTGAGATCGGCGAGCCCAAGGCGACGCGAGCGGTCGCGCTGGCTTGCGCCGCCAACCGATTGGCGGTCGTCGTGCCCTGCCACCGTGTGATCCGGCAGGACGGTTCACTCAGCGGCTATCGCTGGGGTGCGGAGCGCAAACGCGCGCTCCTCGAACGCGAAGGTGTGAGACTGTGAGAAACACCGCGAGCCTCACGAGCGCTCGGTCCGACCTCGCCAGTCGGATCGAGCGTCTCGATTGGCAGAGGATTAGCGCGGAGCTCGACGAGAGCGGTTGCGCCACGACGGGTCCGCTTCTCACCAAATCCGAAATACGCGAGTTACGGGAGGGCTACGACAACGACGCCCTCTACCGCAGCCGCGTGATCATGCAGCGTCACGGCTATGGCGAGGGCGAGTACCGTTACTATCGCTACCCACTTCCAGGTCTCATCAGCGAAGCGCGAGAGAGTCTCTACCCAAAGCTCGCTCCGATCGCGAACGCTTGGCACAAGGAACTGAGGCTCGAACGCACATTCCCTTCAACGCACGAGGTGTACCTCAAGACCTGCCACGCCGCCGGCCAAACGCGACCGACGCCCCTCATCCTGAAATACGGCGCCGGCGACTACAATCGCCTCCATCAGGATCTCTACGGCCCGCTGAATTTTCCGATCCAGCTCACCGTTCTCTTGAGCGAGCCTGGTGTCGAGTTCGACGGCGGCGAGTTCGTCCTCGTCGAGCAGAAGCCGCGCTCACAATCGCGCGCTGAAGTCGTGCCGCTTGCATTGGGGGAAGCCGTTCTCTTCGCCGTGAACTTTCGCCCCGGCCGAGGCACGCGCGGATCCTATCGCCTGACGATGCGCCACGGCGTCAGCCGAATTCGCTCAGGCTCGCGCTACACGCTTGGCATCATCTTTCACGATGCGGCCTAGAGCGTCGTCTTATCAAGCCGAAGTAACCCGAAATTTCGGACAATGGATGGCCGGGACGAAGGCCCGGCCATGACGACTTATAAGTAGAACGGGTTCGACTTAAGAACGATCAGCCCTGTCGCCGCGACTCAAGGCTTCGCGGGTTCTTTCGGCTTGTCCTGATCGCGCGTCGTGCCGTCGCGCACCCGCGTGTCGTAATCCTGCCGCGCGGCGCTCAACAGCTCATCGATGCTCTTGGGCTCCGCACCCAACTGCTCGAATACCAGAGCCGAGAGCCGCAAACTGGCGTCGAGCGTTTCCGGTACGATCGCAGCCACTCCAGCCAGATGCAGCTCCTCCGCATGTTGATCGTGCCGTGCTCGAGCGAAAATCGGCAAGTCCGGCCAGCGCTCGCGGATCCGTTTGACTGCCTTCAGCGCCGAGACATCGCTGTCGAGCGTCACGACCACAGCCGAAGCCCGCTCGATGCCGACAAGCTCCAGCATGTCGTTGCTTTGCGCATCGCCGAAGTAGACGGGCTCGTTGCGCCCACGCGCCACCCGCACCGGCGCGATGTTGCTGTCGAGCGCCAAGAACTTGATGCCCTTCTGCGTCAGCATCCTCGCGACCGTTGTCCCCACCCGGCCGTAGCCGAGAATGAGGATGTGCCCCTCGAGATCGTCGCTCGACGGCATATTTGCCGGCTTCTGCGCCTCGCGGCGAAAACGCGCGTCGCAAAACCCAATCCGTCCCTTCCGGGAGCAGCGGCGTCAGCGCCATACTGATACCCGCGGCAAGCTGAAGAAAATGCGCAGTGCTTTGATCGATCACGCCGGCACTCGCCGCCTGGCCCAGGACGACGAAGGCAAACTCCCCGCCCGCCGCCAGATAGAGCGCCACGCGAATGGCCGCCTCACTCTTGAATCCCGAGAGCCGCGCGAGGCCCCAAACGACAGTCCCTTTGAGCGCCATCAACCCAATTACAATGCCGGCCAATTGAAGCGGGTAAGAGGCCGCTGACCCCAAGTCCAACTGAATGCCGACGCTGGTGAAGAAGACGCCGAGCAACAATCCCGCGAACGGCTCGAGCTTGCTCTCGATCTGATGACGAAATTCGGATTCCGACATCAGCACGCCACCAAGAAACGCACCCAATGCTGCCGAGAGCCCCGCCGTCTGCGTCACCGCCGCCGTGACAACGACCGCGAGCAGAGTGAGGGCGAGAAACAGATCCTGATCCTTGGTCGCCGCAATCAACCGAAACACGGGTCGCAATACAAATCGGCCCGCGACGATCAGCACCGCGACCGCCGCAACGCCCTTGATCAAGGCCTCGCCGCCGAGCCCCAGAAGATTTCCGCTTCCTTGCGACAGAACCGTGAGCAACACCAAGATCGGGGCGACGGCCACGTCTTGCACCAGAAGCACAGCGATGGTCGCGCGCCCCGTGCGAGCAGAGGACTCGTTCCGCTGACCAAGGACTTGAATGATGATCGCCGTCGAGCTGAGCGCGAGCGCAAGGCCGGCCGTCACGGCCGTATAGCCGGGATTTCCCACCCCCCAAGCCACCAACGCAATCAGCGTCGCGCACACCACGACCTGCGGCAGTCCCATGCGCAAGGCATAGCGCCGCATCGTCCTCAGCCGGTCGAGCGACAATTCAAGCCCGACCGTGAAGAGAAGGAAGACCACACCGAGTTCGGCCAGAAGGGCCGTCGCCTCGGGCGTGCGTATCAAGTTGGCACCCCACGGGCCGATCAGGACGCCGGCCACAAGGTAACCCAGCACCGGACTGATCTTGAGCCGATGGAACAACGGCACGATGAGCACCGCCGCTGCGAGGAACACCGCGACTTCGAAGAGAACGATATTTTGCGCGCGCTCGCCGTTCATTCCGTCAACCACTCACCTCTCAAATAGACTCTCCAGCTCGTGGTACTGTCCGGTGGAAAGGATGTCTATGACATGTCGACAGAGCCCCATGTTCTCGTAACCGGCGCCGGCAAACGTATCGGCAGAGCTATTGCGCTCGATCTCGGTTTGCGCGGCTGGAAGGTCAGCGTCCACTATGGCAGCTCCGCTCAAGATGCTGAGGAGGTCGTCGAGGAGATCAATCGCCGCGCCGGCGGTCTTAAGCGAGCCGCCTCGCTTCAAGCCGATCTCACCCGCGAGAAAGACAGCGCTCAGCTTGTTGCCGCATGTGCGAAGTCTCTAGGCCCCCTCACCGCGCTCATCAACAATGCGTCGACCTTCAATGACGATTCCTTTGAGGGGATGACGCGCGCCAGTTGGGATCATCACATTGAGGCCAACCTGAGAGCCCCGCTGGTCCTCACCCAGACCTTCGCCAAGCAGCTCCCGAAGGATGCCCACGGCTCGATCGTCAACATCATCGACCAGCGTGTGTGGCGCCTGACGCCAAAATTCTTCTCCTACACGATCAGCAAAGCCGCACTTTGGGCGGCGACGCAGACCATGGCCCAGGCCTTGGGACCACGGATCCGCGTTAACGGCGTTGGCCCCGGCCCCACGTTGCGCGGCACCCATCAGGATCCCGACACGTTTGCCAAGCAACAGAAGGCGACAATTCTAGAGATGGGCCCAACACCTGAGGACATTTGCGCGGCCGTGCGTTATCTCCTTGCCGCGCCGGCCGTGACGGGCCAAATGATCGCTGTTGACGGCGGCCAGCATCTCGCTTGGCGAACGCCCGACGCCGAAGGCGCGCTGGAGTGACATGGCCAAGAACACCAACGTCTATCCTCTGCGAATTGCCGATGCGCAGAACCGCATGCGGCACGTCTTCGTCCGCGATCTCGAGCTTAAAGCGCTCATCGGCGTTTATGGTCACGAGAAGGGCAAGGCCCAGCCCATTCGCGTGAATGTCGATTTGACGGTCGATGAAGGGACCGGCGCGGTGGCCGATCGCCTGCGCAACGTCGTCGACTACGAGAAAGTCGTCGATGCCATTCGCGCCATCATCGCGCGCGGTCACGTCAATCTCGTCGAAACCCTAGCGGAAATGGTGGCCGAGGCCTGTCTCAAGGATCGCCGCGTGCTGGTGGCACGGATCCGGATCGAGAAGCTCAAGGCCATCGAAGGGGCCAAGAGCGTCGGCGTCGAGATCGAACGACGCGCGCCGAGCCAATAAATCCGGGGCTAGCCGGGGCTAATAAGTCGTTGGTTCAAAATGGTTAATGAAGTTCCGTAGGCGGACCATTGCCGACTTCTGCACACCCCGCCTGCGGCGTCGTTAACCATTTGTCAAGAAAGAATGAGCGCACCTGGCGCGCTTTTTTATCATTTTGACACATCCGAAAACTCATTTAATTCAAGTCGTTAAGTGCGATTGATTGCAACACAGGCAATTCGCAAGCACCGCGTCTCGACTCCTCAGTCGGATCAAGGGGCTAAGAGTTCTCCGCAACGTTATCCACAGAGAAGCCTCGGGCCCTGGCGCGTAGGATGAGCCGGCGATGAGTACCGACGAACCAAGCGAAATCACGGCCGAAACGCCCCCCGAAACGGGCGAGACGCTGGTCGGGCCGGAGGTCATCCGGGCCGAGGTCAAGCGCCTGCCCAACGCGCCTGGCGTCTATCGCATGCTGGGCGCGAACGGCGACGTCCTCTATGTCGGCAAGGCCCGCGATCTCAAGAAGCGCGTTGCCGCCTATGCCAAAGGCGTCGGCCACACCAACCGCATCGCCCGCATGGTGCAGGAGACCGCATCCCTCGTCGTGGTGACGACCGCTTCCGAGACGGAGGCCCTCCTCCTCGAAGCCAACCTCATCAAGCGCCTCAAGCCGCGCTTCAACGTTTCCTATCGCGACGACAAATCGTTTCCGAACATTCTCGTTCGGACCGATCACGCCTTTCCGCAGATCTTGAAGCATCGCGGCGCACGCTCGACGGCCGGACACTATTTCGGACCGTTCGCGTCCGCCGGCGCGGTCAACCGCACGCTCAACACGCTCCAACGCGCGTTCCTACTCCGCTCGTGCTCCGACTCTGTCTTCGAGAGCCGTACGCGTCCTTGCTTGCTCTACCAGATCAAGCGCTGCAGCGCGCCGTGCGTCGAACGCATTCCTCCTGGCGACTACGCCGCACTCGTCTCCGAAGCAACCGAGTTTCTTCGGGGCGAGACCGAAGCGGTGAAGGCAAATCTCTCGAAAACAATGGAAGAGGCAGCCGGCCGGCTCGACTACGAGCGCGCAGCCTCACTGCGCGACCGCATTCGCGCCATCTCCCTCATTCAAGCCAACCAGGGGATCAATCCCGATACCTTCAATGAGGCCGATGTCTTCGCCATCCACGCGGAGGGCGGCCACAGCTGCATTCAAGTGTTCTTCTTCCGCGGCGGGCAGAACTGGGGCAATCGCGCCTATTTCCCGCGCCACGATCGCAGCATCGAAGAGCCCGAAATCCTCGACGCGTTTCTGGCGCAGTTCTACGACGACAAGGAGCCACCGCGCCTGATCCTGTTGAGCGCCGAAGCGCCGAGCGCAGACCTGCTCGCCGAAGCTTTGACCGTCCGTTCAGGCCACAAAGTGGAAGTGCTGACGCCGCAGCGTGGCGAAAAACGCGAGATCGTCGAACGCGCCCGCTTCAACGCTCGCGAAGAGCTCGCCCGCCGTATGGCCGAAAGCGCGAGCCAAGCGCGCCTCCTTGAAGGCGTGGCCGAGGCCTTCGGTCTCGACGGTCCGCCGGAGCGCATTGAGGTCTACGACAACTCGCACATCAGCGGCACGAATGCAGTGGGCGCGATGATCGTTGCGGGCCCCGAAGGCTTCACCAAGAAAGAGTACCGCAAGTGGAACGTCCGCAACGACGAGCTGACGCCCGGCGATGACTACGCAATGATGCGCCAAGTGCTAGGCCGCCGCTTCGCCCGTCTCCTCAAGGAGGAAGGCGGCGACGACCCCGAAGCCCTGGCGCGCAGCGATTCCGACGAGTCGCGCCGCCCCGACCTCGTTCTCATCGACGGCGGCCCCGGCCAGTTGAAAGTCGTCTGCGACGTCTTCGCCGATCTTGGCATCAAGGACGTCGCCCTCGTCGCCATCGCCAAGGGGCATGAGCGCGAAGCCGGTCGCGAGCATTTCTATATGCCGGGCCGGGAGCCCTTCCGCATGGAAGTAAAGAGCCCCGTGCTCTTCTTTCTCCAACGCCTGCGCGATGAGGCCCACCGCTTCGCCATCGGCTCGCACCGGGCAAAGCGTGCGGTCGCGATCTCCTCATCGCCGCTCGACGAGATCACCGGCATCGGCGCGGCGCGCAAACGCGCCCTGCTCCATCATTTCGGCTCAGCCAGAGGCGTCGCCAACGCAAGTCTCACCGATCTGGAGGCGGTTGCGGGAATCTCGCGCGCCATGGCAAAGAAGATTTACGACCATTTCCATGCGGGAAGCGCATGAGTCCTCTGCCTCGCATGCTATCGTTTGACGTGATGCGTAGACACGTTCCCAATTTCCTGACCCTCGGCCGCATTCTTCTGGTACCGGTCTTTGCCCTCGCGCTCTATGTCGGGTGGAGCTGGATCGCGCTCGTGATCTTCATCATCGCGGGAGTTACCGACGCACTCGACGGTCACCTCGCCCGGCGCCTGCAAAGCCACTCGCAGCTCGGCCAGATGCTCGATCCGATTGCCGACAAACTTCTCGTCTCGGTCGCCATCGTCATGATGGTGGACGCCCATACGATCAGCGGCTTCACGCTGATTCCCGCTTTGGTCATCCTGACCCGCGAAATTCTGCTTTCGGGATTGCGCGAGTATCTCGCCACGCTATCCGTCGCCGTGCCCGTTTCGCGCATCGCCAAACTGAAGACCGGCATTCAAATGGTCGCGCTCGGCATGCTCATCGGAGGCTCCGCTCTTGAGAGCGCAATCCCCGGCGCGCTCCTCATTGGCGAGATCGCTCTCTGGCTCGCCGCCGCACTGACCCTCTACACCGGCTACAACTACGTGATCGCCGGCCTCCCCCACCTCGACGCCGCTCCCCAAAAGGGAGCCGACTGGTGAAGCTTCTCTACTTCGCCTGGGTCCGCCAACGCGTCGGCCACGGCGAAGAAGACTTCACGCTGCCCAAGTCGGTGACATCGGTTCGCCAGCTTGTCACCACGCTCATCGCTCGCGGAGTAAACTACGCCGAAGCCTTCAAAGACTTGAACCGCATCCGCGTCGCCGTAAATCAAGAACACGTCAGCTTAGATCACCAGCTCGCCCCTAGCGATGAAGTCGCGTTCTTTCCGCCCGTGACGGGAGGCCAGTGATGCAGCTTCCGTCCACCACCCTCGTGTCATTCCCGCGAAGGCGGGAACCCAGCGCGCGCGGTAGCGCGCAAAAAAGTCTTTTCGAAGAGAACTGGGTTCCCGCCTTCGCGGGAATGACACCTAGGGAAATGGGAGCGGTGACATGATCCGCGTCCAACGCGAAGCTTTCGATGCCGGCAAAGAACTCGACGCGATGACTCGCGGCCGCCGCGACGTCGGCGCCGCGGTTGCGTTCGTCGGCCTTGTTCGCGAAATGGGCGAGACCGGCAATGTCTGCATGCTGACGCTCGAGCATTATCCCGAGATGACATCGAAGGAGCTCGAACGCATCGAAGCCGACGCGCGCGAACGCTGGCCACTTCTCGACGTTCTCATTATCCACCGCTTCGGCACGCTCGAACCCGGCGACCCGATCGTCTTAGTCATTACGCTCTCAGCCCATCGCGGCGCCGCCTTCGCCGCCGCAGAATTCCTGATGGACTATCTGAAAACCAAAGCGCCCTTCTGGAAAAGTGAAGACTCCGGCTCTGGTGAGAATTGGGTCGAAGCCAAAGACAGCGACGACAGCGCCGCCGGTCGCTGGAGCGACAAGACGTGATCCTCGATCCCAACCTCTACGCGCTCTTCTTCACCGCAGCGCTTCTTCTCACCATCGCACCAGGTCCCGACACGATGTTCGTGCTTGGCGCGAGCTTCAGCGGCGGTTCGCGTGGCGGATTGCTCGCAAGCGCCGGCATCCTTACCGGACTTCTCGTCCACATCACTTTCGCCATCATCGGCGTTTCAGCTCTGATCGCGGCCTCACCTGTCGCCTTTGACATCCTGCGCCTCGCCGGCGCCGCCTATTTGCTTTGGATCGGCGTACCGCTTCTCGTCAGAGCCTGGCGCAACGAAAATCCTGCGCCTCTCAACACGCCGACGCCGAATGCCACGCGTGTTTATTGGCAAGGCGCAGCGACAAACGTCCTCAACCCGAAGGTCGCAGTCTTCTACGTCGCCTTCTTGCCGCAGTTCGTCTCACCCGAACTCGGCCACACGACCTTGCAGCTCTTCTTGCTTGGGATAACTCACTGGGTCATGGGCGTGATCTATCTCGGCCTCATCGCCCTCGCCAGCGGCTCTGCCGCCAGCGTCCTACGTCGCTCCCCCCAAATCCGGCGAGCACTCGACGGCATCTCGGGCTTCGTCTTCGTCGCGCTTGCCCTTCGGCTTCTCCTAATCGAACGCAAGGCGGCCTAGCCACCAGCCACTATCCCCTAATCGTCATGGCCGGGCTCGTCCCGGCCATCCATTGGCCCAATTCGATTGTGTAGATTGAGACTCAGACTCTTCAATGCGGAGACACAAGGCAACGACGGGAGAGCGCCGATGTGTCTCGACGCGCAAGGTCGGCGACGTCGAACAATGGATGGCCGGGACGAGGCCCGGCCATGACGAATTGAGAAAGGTAGACGACTAAGCCGCCACTTTCTTCCGCCGCACGGTCGCCGCGTAGTCGTCCATCAACGTCAGAGAAATTTTGCCCGGCGTGAATTTGTGGGGCCCGACTTCGCCGACCGGCGTCACCTCGGCGGCAGTGCCGCTTAAGAAACACTCGGTGAAGCCGCTCATCTCTTCCGGCTTGATATGCCGTTCGATCACTTCGATCTGCCGCAGCCGCGCAAGATCCATCACCGTGCGCCGCGTGATGCCATCAAGGAAACAATCGGGCTTCGGCGTGTGAATCTTGCCGTCCTTGACGAAAAACACATTGGCGCCGGTCGCCTCCGCGATGAGCCCACGATAGTCGTACATCAGTGCGTCTTGATAGCCCTTCGCCTCGGCCTCGTGCTTCGACAGCGTGCAGATCATGTAAAGACCCGCCGCCTTCGACTCACACGGCGCCATATCCGGCCCCGGCCGGCGCCACCGCGACACGTCGAGGCGAATGCCTTTCATCTTGATCGCGGGATCAAAATACGACGGCCACTGCCATGTCGCGATCGCCACATGAATCTTCGTCGCCTGTGCGGCGACCGCCATCATCTCGCTACCGCGCCATGCAACGGGACGCATGTAAGCGTCGCGAAAACCGTTCTTCGCCAGCACATCGCGGCAGCCTTGATTGATCTCTGCCGCGCTGTACGGAATTTTGAATCCCAAAATCTCGCCCGACCGGATCAAGCGGTCCGTATGCTCTTCGAGCTTGAACACCTCGCCCTCATAGGCACGCTGCCCCTCAAAGACGCAGCTCGCGTAGTGCAGGCCGTGGGTGAGCACGTGGATTTTGGCGTCGCGCCAAGGCACGAGCTTGCCGTCGAACCAAATCCAACCGTCGCGGTCGTCAAAAGGGATGAGAGACATCGCAGATCCTTAGAGAGGCTGCTCGAGGAGGGCTTGCTTAGGCTAAGAAGCGAAGGTAAATAAGTCAATATGGCTGACGTAAAATCCCTCGACCGGACCCCGGCCAGCTCTCTTCTGACCCTGAGCGAGCCCATGCTCCGGCAGGGGATCGAGCTCCTGTTCTTCGCCTACCGCGACTTCGTGAGCGAGGCCGACGACGCCCTTGCCGAGATCGGTTTCGGCCGAGCGCACCATCGGGTTCTCCACTTCGTGGGGCGCAGCCCGGGGATGACAGTGGGCGCGCTCCTCGGCATCCTGCGAATTACCAAGCAGAGCCTGAGTCGCGTGCTCAACCAATTGATCGCCGAAGGCTACGTCGAACGAGCCGAGGGTACGAAGGACCGCCGGCAGCGCCTTCTTAATCTCACAGAAAAGGGCCGCGCGCTCGAAGCCAAACTTTTCGAGATGCAACGCACCCGCATCGTCAAAGCCTTTCGCGATGCCGGCCCCGATGCGGTTGCCGGTTATCGCCGCGTCCTCAAAGGACTCATCACCGAAGAAAATCGCGCCTCCATCCTCAAAACCATCGAACGCCCGTGACCGCTTCCCCCCAAGCCACGACGACGGCGCCCAACGAGATCGATCAGCGGCATATTCTGGTCGTCGATGACGACACGCGCATCCGCACGCTCTTGCAAAAATATCTGAGCGACAACGGGTATCGCGTGACCGCCGCAAAGGACGCCGCCGACGCCCGTGCGCGTTTGGGCGGCCTCGCCTTCGACCTTCTCATCCTCGATGTGATGATGCCGGGCGAAGACGGCATCACGCTGGCGCGTTCGCTCCGCGGCGAATCCAACGTTCCCATTCTGCTGCTGACGGCGCGCAGCGAACCCGCTGATCGCATCGAGGGTCTGGAAGCCGGTGTCGACGACTATCTTCCAAAGCCCTTCGAGCCACGCGAACTCCTTCTTCGTATTGGCACGATCCTCCGCCGCGTCCGCGCCGAACCCGTTCCTGCCGCAGAAATTCCGCTCGGCCGCTCCCGCTTCAATGCCGAGCGCGGCGAGCTCACGCGCGACGGTAAACTCGTGCGTCTCACCTCGGCCGAAGTCGCGCTGATGCGCATCTTCGCCGCCTCTCCAGGCAAACCCTTCTCGCGCAGTGAACTGGCGGCCAAGACCAACGCGGGTCTCGAGCGCTCCGTGGACGTGCAAGTGACGCGCCTCAGGCGCAAAATCGAAGACGACCCCAAGGCTCCCCTCTTCCTCCAAACCGTGAGGGGGATCGGCTATGCCCTCATCCCAGATCGCCTTGCGTGACGCGGCCCGCGTCTGGCGCCACCCGTTTCGCAATGTGCTGAAGCGGCATCTGCCGCGCGGCCTCTTCGCGCGCTCGCTCATCATCATCGTCGCGCCGATGGTGCTCCTGCAGCTGATCGTGACGTACCTCTTCTTCGAGCGTCACTTCGAATTCACCACTGAACGCCTTTCTCGCTCCGTCTCGGCCAACATCGCGATGATGATCGGCATGCACGAGGAGCTGGGCGGCACTGCGACTTGGAAGACAATCACCGAAACGGCAAGCGACAAACTCGGCCTGGAGGTCACTTACGTCAAAGGCGACAAACTTCCAGCGGGTCCGCTCCCAAGTGCGACGACTGTCGACCTCATTTTGAAGCAAGAGCTTTCATCGCGCCTCGAGCGTCCCTTCTGGTTCTCGGCCGATTCACGAACCGGCTACATCGACATTCGCGTCGCGCTCGATGAGGGCGTTTTGCGCGTCCTCGCTGAGCGGAAATTTGTCGTCGCTACCAACTGGCACATCTTCCTCGCCTGGATGCTCCTCGCCTCGGTCTTGCTGATCGGCATTGCCGTAATCTTCCTGCGAAACCAGGTGCGGCCGATCCAGCGTCTCGCTTATGCGGCCGAGGAATTCGGCAAGGGCCGTGACGTGCCCGACTTCCGCCCCGGCGGTGCTGCCGAGGTTCGCGCCGCCGCGTCCGCCTTCATCGACATGCGCGATCGGTTACAGCGTCACATTGCGCAGCGCACCGAGATGCTGGCCGGCGTCAGCCACGACCTCCGAACACCCCTCACGCGCATGAAGCTCGAGCTCGCGATGATGGCCGACGCGCCCAGCATCGCCGACCTGCGCAAAGACGTCCGCGACATGGAGCATATGCTCGAGGAGTATTTGGCGTTCGCGCGCGGCCAGGGCGGAGAAGCAGCAGCGGACACGAACGTCAAGGACCTGATCGACGAAATCACCTCGAGCACTCGCCGCACCGAGCTGACCGACCGCGTCACCGTGACGACCGAAGGCGATCTCGTCGCCTCCATGCGACGTAACGCCGTCAAGCGCTGCCTCAGCAATCTCGTCGAGAACGCGCTCAAATACGGCCGCCACGCAAAGATCGACGCGCGCCGCGCCGACAGTGCAATCGAAGTGACGATCGAGGACGACGGCCCCGGCATCCCGGAAGCTCACCGCGAAGACGTGTTCCGCCCCTTCCACCGCCTCGACGAAGCCCGCAACCTCGACAAGGCCGGCGTCGGCCTCGGCCTCGCCATCGCCCGCGACATCGCCCGCGGCCACGGCGGCGACATCACCCTCGGTGAAAGCCCCCTCGGCGGTTTGAAGGCAGAGCTCCGTATCCCCGTTTAATCCCTCTCACGTGTCATCCCGGCCTTAGCGGAGCACAAATCGCGCTTGCGATTTGATGCGCAGCTTAGAGCCGGGACCCAGGACAACACGCAACACCTTCGCGAATTGCCCCTGGGTCCCGGATGCCAACTCTCGCTAACGTCCGCAAAGCAGCGGCCGTAAGCTCGACTAGGCTCCGGGATGACGGTTGGGCCGACAAGTTTGCCTCGATCTTCAGGAACGCTTATTCGTCTCAAACCAAAGACATCAGGCGGCCACGACATGAAAGTTTCCGAAGCCATCAAAACGCGCATCACCACTCGCGCCTTTCTCGATAAGCCCGTGCCGAAGGAGACGATCGTCTCCATCCTCGAAACCGCAAAGCGCGCGCCCTCAGGCGGCAATCTCCAGCCGTGGCTCGTGTGGGTGGTCGCGAACGATGAGCTCAAACGATTCCTCGGCATCATTGCGGAAAAAATGAAGACGCAGCCGATGGGCGAAGGTTCGGAATATCACATCTATCCCCCGCAACTGACCGAACCCTACAAAGCGCGCCGCTTCAAATGCGGCGAAGACATGTACGCGACGATGAGCATCCCGCGCGAAGACAAGCCGCGCCGCCTCATGCACTTCGCCAAGAATTTTCAGTTCTTCGGCGCCCCGGTCGGACTCTTCTTCGCCATCGATCGCCAAATGCAGCAAGGCCAATGGGCCGACCTCGGTATGTTCTTGCAATCGATCATGCTCCTCGCGCGCGAGCACGGCCTCCACACCTGTCCGCAAGAAGCCTGGGCGATCTGGCCGAAGACCATCAAAGAGTTCTGCGGCATCCCGGATAACCTCATGCTCTTTTGCGGCATGGCCATCGGCTACATGGATGAATCGCATCCGGTGAATTCGCTCCGGACCGATCGCGCTCCCCTCGACGAATACGTCTCGATCCGAGGCTTCTAGAGTTCCTTCGCCCAACCTGATGACCGAAACCCTCGAGCTCAAACGCACGCCGTTTCACGAACGGACGTCCCGCCTGTCGGTGCCGCAAAATTGGCGGCGCTGGGCTGGGCACATCGTGCTCGGATCTTTTGAGCCATCGCTCGATCGCGAATATTGGGCGATCCGCGACGGCGCCGCGCTGATCGATGTCTCGCCGCTGATGAAATACATCATCGAGGGTCCGGACGCCGCGCGTCTCCTCCATAGGATGACCCCGCGCGACATCCACAAACTCGCCATTGGCCAGGTCTATTACACCGGCTGGTGCGACGAAGACGGAAAGCTGATCGACGACGGCACCATCGCGCGTCTCGAAGATCAAAAGTTCCGCATGACCTCGGCAGAGCCATCACTGCGCTGGCTGAAGATGAACGCTGTCGGCATGACCGTGACGATCAGCGAAGTGACGGATCAGATGGGCGCGCTCAGCCTGCAAGGGCCAAAGTCGCGCGCGGTGCTCAACCGTTGCTGCGCTGAACCGATCGACAAGCTCAAATATTTTCGCCTGACGAATACGAGCATCGGAAACATTCCGGTGAGCGTCTCGCGCACCGGCTACACTGGCGATCTCGGCTACGAGATTTGGATCGACGCCGAGCACGCTTTGCCCGTTTGGGATACGCTGATGACCGCCGGCGACGACTACGGCATCACGCCCTGCGGCATCCTCGCGATGGACATGGCGCGGGTCGAAGCCGGCCTCTTCATGCTCGATGTCGACTACACCGCTTCGACCCATGCCTGGATCGCCGGCCAAAAGTCGTCGCCGCTCGAAATGGGATTGGATTGGGCCGTCAGCCTCGACAAGAAAGGCTATTTCGTCGGCCGCCGCGCGCTCGAACGCGAGAAGCGCGAGGGCTCGTCATGGAAGCTGATGGGCTTCGAGATTGAGTGGGAAGGTCTCGAAGGCATCTTCGCGGACGTCGGTCTACCGCCTCAGATTCCACAAATGGCTGTGCGCGCCAGCCTCCCCGTCATGAGGGGTGGCAAACAGGTCGGCTACGCCTCGACCAGCACGTGGTCGCCAGTTCTGAAGAAGTACATCGCACTCGTTCATCTGCAGCGGCCGTACTACACGCCCGGCACGCGCCTCACGATGGAAGTCACCGTCGAACATCACCGCCGCCACGCGCCTGGTGTGGTCGTCAAGCTCCCCTTCTACGAACCAGCCTGGAAGAAAAAATAACCCGCGATGCCAGCCAACCAGTACGACGCGATTGTGATCGGCGCTGGCCACAACGGCCTGATTGCCGGCGCCTATCTCGCGCGTGCCGGCAAGAAGGTCGTCGTCCTTGAGCGCCGCGAGGTTGTCGGCGGCGCTGCGATCACCGAAGAGATTTTTCCAGGCTATCGCTTCACCGAGTTCTCCTACGTCGTCAGTTTGCTGCGGCCAGAGATCATCCGTGATCTTGAGTTGCCGCGGCACGGCCTCAAAATTCTGCCGCTGCCCAGCACCGTGACGCCGATGGACAACGGCGACTATCTCGCCGCCTGGGGCGACCACGATCAAACCCGTCGCGAGATCTGCCGCCACTCGCCACGCGACGCCGAAGCGGCCGACGAATACAGCCGTGTGATGGCGCGCGCCGCCAAGGCGATCAAGCCAGTCATTTCGCTCGTGCCGCCCGACCCATCGTCGATGTCGGCGCGCGATCTCTTGGGTCTTTTGAAGCTCGGCCGCTACGCAAAGAGCCTGAGCGAGAAGGAGCTCTACCGCATCGCCAAACTCGTGACCCAATCGTCGGCCGATCTGCTCAACGAATGGTTCGAGTTCGATCCCCTCAAAGGCACAAAATCGGCAAGTGGCATCATCGGCACCTTCCTCGGTCCTCACTCGCCCGGCACCGCCTACGTGCTGCTCCACCATTACATGGGCGAGATCGACGGCGCTTTCCGCGCCTGGGGCTTCGCCAAGAACGGCACGGGCGGCGTCACTGCCGCGATTGCCAACTCAGCTCGCGCGCTCGGCGCCGAGATCCGCACCAGCGCACCGGTCAGGCAGGTGATCGTCAAAGACCATCGCGCGATCGGGGTTGCTCTGGAGAGCGGCGACGAACTGCAAGCCAAGGTGGTTCTCTCGGCCGCCGATCCCAAACGCACCTTTCTGAGCTTCGTCGAGACCAAGCACTTCCCCGACGAGTTCACCCAGCAGATCAAGAATTTTCGCGTCCGCGGTTCGTCCGGCAAGGTCAACATCGCGCTCAGTGAGCTACCGCAGTTCACGTGCCTTCCCAGCGAGAGCGCCCTCCACCGCGGCGCAATCTCGATCAGCCCTTCGATGGACTACATCGAACGCGCCTACGACGAGGCGAAATATGGCCAATTCTCGAAGAACCCCTATATCGACATCGTCATCCCTTCGATGATTGATCGCGATATGGCTCCGCCAGGCCATCACGTGATGTCGTGCTTCGTGCAATACGCGCCCTACGACATCGAAGGCGGCTGGGACGATGCCAAGCGCGACGCCTTCGGCGAGACGGTGATCTCGACGATCGAGCGCTACGCCCCCAACATCCGCCGCGCCATCGTCAGCAAGCAAGTGATCACGCCCAAAGACATCGAGCGCATCGCAGGCATAACGGGCGGCAACATTTTTCACGGCGAGCTGCTTCTCCATCAGCTCTTCTTCCTCCGGCCCGCACCGCAATGGGCAGACTTCCGCACGCCGCTGCCCGGCTACTACTTCGGCGCAGCGGGCGCGCATCCCGGCGGCGGCGTGATGGGCGCAGCTGGAAAACTCGCGGCACAAGAAATGCTCAAGGATTGGCACTGATGGCGGATGTCATCGTCATCGGTGCCGGCCTCAACGGCTTGGTCGCAGCCAACTACCTCGCGAAAGCCGGTAGGAAGGTGCTCGTCCTCGAACGCCGCGCACTGGCGGGCGGCCAGGCCGTCACGGAGTCGCTCGGCAACGGTTTTGAAGTCGACGCTCTACACGCTGGCGGACAGTTGCGCCCCGACATCGTCAGCGATCTTGCCCTCGCTCAGCACGGCCTACCCACTTCGATCAGCGAACCTTTGATTTCGGTGCTGCCTGACGGCCGTCAAATCTACCTGTCTGCGCAGGGGGACGACCCAAGCCTTATCGCGTCGCTCCAAGATTTTTCCAAACGCGATGCTGAACGCTGGCCGGAGTTCATCTCGTTTATGCGCGAGGCGACGTCGTTCCTCGACGCTGCCTACCGTACCCCGATGCCACGCCTGCCCCATGTCTCGCTGAGCGAAGGGCTGCCGCTCGCAAAGCTTGCACTCTCTTTGCGCGGACTTGGCGCGCAAACGATGTTCCGCGTGATCCGCGCGCTTCCGATGTCGGCCCTCGAGCTCACCGAAGAGTGGTTCGAATCCGATGAGGTCCGCGCGGCGATCAGCGCCGTCGCCATCCACGGCGGCACGCTTGGACCGATGTCGGCTGGCAGCGGCTATACGCTGATGCACAATTGGCTTAATCGCGGCGGACCTGGTCACGCCAGAGTCGAAGGCGGCATTGGCCGCATCGCTGCTGCCCTCGCAGCCGCCCTCAAGGCGCGCGGCGGCGAGCTGCGCCTTTCCGCCGATGTGACATCGGTGATGGTCGACGATCAGCGCGTACGCGGTGTTCGGCTCACCAATGGCGAAGAAATTCTCGCGCCATTTGTAATCTCCGCCGCCGACCCACGTCACACTTTGCTCGGCCTCGTCGGCGCTCCAGAACTGCCGCCCGAATTCGTTTGGCACACCCAGTCGATCAAAATGCGCGGCTCGGTCGCCAAAGTGCATCTCCTCACCGACGGCAATCACGGCCTGCCGAAAGGCACGCTCGTTGTCGCACCGGGTATCCGGTACTTGGAGCGCGCCTACGACGCTGCAAAGTACGGCCAAATGTCGAACGCGCCCTATGTTGAAGTCACGAACTCGGGACCGGTCGTCTCGCTGCACGTCCAATTCGCACCATACGCACTGCGCGAAAGCGATTGGGGTCAGGAACGCAGTGTGCTCGAGCGGTTGGCGGTCGACACCGCAGCGAACGCATTCCCCCAACTCAAATCATCGATCCGCGAAGTCAAATCGTTGACCCCACTCGATCTCGCGAAGACCTACGGTCTCACCGAAGGCGACCTGAACCACGGCCAACTGATCCTCGATCAGATGTTCTTCATGCGCCCGATGCCCGGCTGGTCAAACCATACCACGCCGATCGACAACCTCTACCTGTGCGGCAACGGCGTTCATGGCGGCGGCGGCATTAGCGGCGCCAGCGGCCGCAACGCCGCCCGCGCTATCCTCAAATCGCGCCCAAAGAAATCCTGACCTTCTCCTATGAGCGCACCCTCCCCTTGCGGGAGGGTCGGCGAGATCCTGCACCGAAGGTGCAGGTCGAGCCGGGGAGGGGTTGCCGAGTCAGCATATAGTCGGAGATCGCCGTCCCCTCCCCGACGATCTTCGAACCTTTGGTTCTCAGCTCGTCGACCCTCCCACAAGGGGAGGGTACGCGTATCCGTCATTGGCTGATTTTCTTGCCTGAGATCATTTCAACCGGTCCGAGAGCTCGCGCCGTCTTGAGCGGCCATGGAACACCCAGGGTTGCCACCAGCGACTCGCGACGAACGGCGGTCACCGAGCGAAGCACCGAAGCCAACTCCGTTGGTTTGCCGTAATCACCTTCATCAGCGAAGCGATCGATGAAAGCGAATGCGCCTCCAGGCCGCAGAACCCGCAGAGCTTCGTGAACTGCTACCAATGGACCGCGCATCTTCGCATCGCGGAGGGCTCGCACTTCGTGAAAGCACATCACTGAGACCACGACATCGAAACTATCGTCAGGGAATTCGAGCCGCGCGGCGTTCATCCGGCGGAACATCGCCCGAAGACCGAGTTTTGCCAGCCGAGCTTCACAAGCCTTTTGCGCGTAGTCCCAATTCGGACCCCAAAGGTCGACGCCGGTTGATGCGACGGAGGGCGATTGAGTGAGGATCGTGGCAAGAAGACTCGCATCACCGCAACCGACGTCCAGCAACGACGCTCGGGAGTCGGGAGTGAGCGCGAGACGCGAGACCACAAAATCGTGGATGCGTCTTTCCCATCCTCCTCCACGCGGCGACAACTGGCTGCGGATCCGCATCATCACGAACGCCGCCCACCCTGCGCCGAGGCCTGGAATCAGAAGCAAGAGCACTAGAGGCGACCATACGCTTCCCACCATCCCGATCATGGTCATGGTCAACGCGATCATCACAGCGAAACGAATACGCTGAGCCGGTATCCAGCGCGAGGTCTCGCTCATCGCTCATCCGCCGTCCAAAGGTCGGCCAACGCCTGCGTCAGTGACTTGAGGTGAGTGCGCCAATCTTCGTTGAGACGGTCGAGTGGGTAGTCGGAGCCACAGAGATCGAGCGGAAACGGCGGCTCGTCGTGAACGGCGATGCGGTACCAGACCGGAGCAGCCTCAACACATCGCCACGCCCGTTCTTCGGCACTGATGCGGTCCTGAGTGACAAAGTTCATCAGCTGCCGATGAAACGCGCGAAGCTCCACCGCGCGTTCGTTGAGACCCCAAAGCTTTGACAGCCGCGCGCGCGCATCCTCATCCACCTCATCCGACTGAAACACAATAACCGTACCGCCAAGCTTCGCGCGCTCGAGCGCTGGGTTCAGCCGATCGTCCTTCGTCCGCGCACCGATCCAAAGCGACCGCTGCAGGGGCCGAAACCCTTGCCGCGCAAAAACTTCCCGCAAGCGCGCGAGATCGATCTCTTCCCCCTCAAGCACCACTGCGAGCACATAACCGCGTCGTCGCGCGAGGAGCGCCCGCGCCGCTGCCGCTTCCTCCCGTGCAAGTGGGCCCAACCGATAGCGACCATCCTTAACCTCGAGCGATCCGCTCGCGCACGCCCGGCTGAGCGCCGTCCTGAGAGTCCCGTCTCGAACATCCCACCGTTCAGCGAGCTTCCGGATCGTCGCTACCCGCGGCGCCGGCACGCTTCGGAGCCCCTGATGCGCGGCCTGCAACACAGGCATCGCATGCGCCACCTCCTGCGCCGTGAGCGGCCACTTAGTCCGGAAGTCAGTTACCATTTTTAATATCACAAAATTAATTTATGTAACAAGGCATCGACCGAGTCAATGTCTGCCTGTGAGCGCGGGCGTTCCGCCCGCTCTTGCGGCGCCAAAATCACGATGGCTTGCAGTAGTGCGATCAGAAATCCGGGCAGGGAAGAACGTGAGGAATTCCTTCGCGATCAGGGCGCGACGAAAAGCGCGGCGAGGACGCCCGCGCACCAGCTGAGACAGGCGCGACATTCCTTGAGAAGCATCGACGCGGTGAAGAGGCGCATTCCTGCGATCTTCCCTGGAGCGCGGGCGTCCTGGCGCCCGCTCGTCTTTGATGCCTGCGAACTTCGACGCCGCAAACGCGGGCAGACACCCGGGCTGTTAATGCATCTTCGAGCCGTTGGCGGCGGGTTGATCGGCGCGGGCTAGGATCACGTGTCCCTCCGCATCCGTCACGCCGAGCACCAGGACTTCGGATACGAAGGGCCCCACGCGTCGTGCCGGAAGGTTCACGACTCCGAACACCTGGCGCCCGACCAGCTCCTCGCGTTTATAGAGATGTGTGATCTGCGCGGAGCTTTGCTTGATCCCGACTTCAGCACCGAAATCGATCTTGAGTTTATAGGCTGACTTGCGCGCTTCTGGGAAAGCCTCTGCCGAGACAATCGTTCCAAGCCGAATGTCGACCGCCAAGAAAGCGTCGATCGTGATCTCGGCCATTGTCGCTAGTGCACCGTATCGTGCGGCTCTTCGCCGCTGTCGGGTTTTGGTTGTGCGCGCGGCTTGGGCGACATCCGCTCGAGCAGCGGCTCGACGCGGCGCAAATCGCCGTCGAGCGTCGCCATCGTCTTGGCCTGCTCCGGCCCATCGTCGACCCAAACGGAAAGCGCGCGCGTCACAATGCCGGCCAGTCCGAGAATACGGAACGGCGCGAACAGGCCCGTCAGGGGCATCCCCGCGCGATCCATGATGCCGTCGAGAATCTTTTCGATCGGCGGCCACAGCGCCACAAGCGAAACGGGATCCTTCGGCAAGTCGCGCACCAGCACCCGCATCACCGGCTTCTCTTCACCTGCCGAGTCGAAAATCTGCATGATTGCATCGAAGAGCCGATCGCGTGCCGGTGAAGCGGCATCTACCGGCGTCATTCCGCCAGCGCGCAACTGCAGTCGCGTCAACAATCGGCCGAGCACGTCGACCCGATCCGGAAACACCGCATAGATGTCCGAGAGCGGAACGCCAGCCCGCTTCGCCAATTCCGAGAGCCGAAACGCCTCCCACCCCTCACCCGCAATAAGGGCGATGGCGATGTCGAGAAGCTCTTCCGCCGACTTGGCTTTTTCCGCTTTGGCTTTGGTCATCGAATGGATCCCGAGTGTGGCCGGCACTCTGGCACAAAGTGATAGACTCGAAAACGCGGTGTCACCGAGTCCGGGGAGACACCTGCATCTAGCGCCCCAACTCCTGCGCCCGCGCATTGGCCGCTGCGACAGCACGGCGCACGAGCTGATCGAGCCCCGGCTCACCCATCAGAACTTTGAGAGCGGCAGCGGTCGTCCCGCCGGGACTGGTCACCCCTTCGCGCAGCGAAGAAGCTGACTCCTTCGATCCTTCGATCAGCGCCCCGGCGCCGACGATCGTCGCGCGCGCCAAACGCTCTGCGAGCGGCGCGGGCAACCCAACGTCCATCGCCGCGCGGGTCAAACACTCGATCAGGAGAAAGACATAAGCGGGGCCCGAGCCGGAGACAGCGGTCACCGGGTCAAGCAACGCCTCGCGATCGACCCAGACGAAATCACCGGCCGCCGACAACAACTGCTCGGCCAGTTTCTTATGGCGCGCCGATACCTCGCGCGTTGCAACGGCAGCCGATATTCCCTTCCCAACGAGTGCCGGCAAGTTCGGCATCGCCCGCACGATGGCCGTCGATTGGCCGAACGCAGTCTTCATTGTTGCAATCGAAGTTCCGGCCGCGATGGAGAGGAGAAGCGCCCCGCTCCCGACAAGGTCCGCGTGCGCTCGTCCGACCTCGACAAAGGTCTGCGGCTTCACCGCCATGACCACCGCGTCCGGCCGCTCTTCTGCGCCAAATCCACGCGGATTGACCCGCAGTCCGAACCGCCGATTCAGAAGAAGAATCTGCTTCGAAGGCTTGGGCTCGATCACGACAATGCGCGGGCCAAGGCCTTTAGCGCACCAACCCGCAACCAGCGCGCCGCCCATGCGACCCGCGCCGATGATGACAATCGGCCGCCCTCGCCGGGTGGCTCGTGGCCTTGCCTTCACGCTTCGCCGTGACACTCGAACATTGCGGCGTCCATTGCCTCGCGCGCCGTCTTGCCGCCCCATAATACGAATTGGAACGCAGGATAATATTTTTCCGCCGTCTCCACGCTGATGTGGAGCAACGCATCGCATTGCTCGGGCGTCGCGGGCAGCCCGCCCTGCAGTAGCAACCCGTGACGATAGAAGATGGTGCCGTCCTCGGACGAGATGTCGAAGTGGCCGAGCCAGAGCCTCTCGTTGATCAAACCGACGAGGAAGTAAAGCTCATTGCGCCGGTCTGCTCCGGTCTTGAAGTCGAACGCCGCCGCGAGATGAAGCGCCTCGACATCGTCGCGCCATGAGAAGGACAGATGATAGTCGCACCACTTGCCCGCGACGCAGAGATTGAGTTCGTCATCGGCACTGCGATCGAACGGCCAACCTTGTCCCGCCACCAGTTGCTCGATGAGATCGATCGGGTTTGGAGTCGAAACTTGGGTCTCGACTTGGGGCAGGCTCATGAGGTCGTCCTTTGCAAACGATGGTGTCGGATTGAGTCTGGCGCTATGCGCGTTGGCGGTTCCACATCGCGTGGTCGACGTGCGCATCGGGAGCACCATCGCGGCGCAAGGTGTCTGATTTGGCAGAGCGGTCGCAAGCGTCAATGCGCTCTCGACACGAACGAATCTGTGGACGACTTCAAACGCCCTTGCGCTTCGAGCGCGTCACACGACGCGGGCGATTCACACGCGATTGATTCACAGAAAAACGTTTCGCCGCTTGAGGCCGTGTTTGCGGTGTCGCTTCGAGCGCCGCGATGCGCGCTTCGAGCTTCTCATTCTCGGCACGCGCGCGCGCCACCATCGCCTTGACGACGTCGTATTCTTCGCGCGTGACGAGATCCATCTGATCGATGAGCCGTTCGGCCTGAGCGCGAATGAGAGTCTCGACCTCGTCGCGCACACCCTTTGCGGCGCCGGCCGCCGACGTCACCAGCTTGGCAATCTCATCGAGAATTCGGTTCTGGCTCTGCATGTCTCGGCCTTTCGTGCCCGTTGGGCATCAAAAGAATATGAGGATTGCGTAAGGCTGCCGCAACGCGGCTTGACAGCGCCCTTGGCCCCGCTAAGGCTCGCGCCCGCGCCCCAGGATCAAGCTAGCCGGAAAAGGTAAACGCGAGGGCATGGACGCGATCCCCTTCCCCAATATCGATCCCGTGATCTTCGAGATCGGTCCCTTCGCCATCCGCTGGTACGCGCTGTCTTATATCGCGGGCCTGCTGCTCGGCTGGTGGTACATCCTGCGCCTCCTGCGCGATGCGACCCTCTGGCGCAGCCCGGTCTTCGGCGGCAAGCCGCCGGTCACGGAAGACGACATCGGCGATCTCGTCCTTTGGGCCACCATCGGCATCCTCGTCGGCGGGCGCCTCGGCTACGTCCTCATCTACGGCTTCATGTTCTGCGGCTTGATCGACGACGGCTCGGCCCTCACCTGCCGCGCGCTGCCGCAGGCCTATATCGACAATCCACTCGAGATGTTCGCCATCTGGAAGGGCGGCATGTCGTTCCATGGCGGTCTGATCGGCGTCGTCGTCGCGGTTCTCCTCTTCGCGCGTACGAAGCGAGTCGATCCCGTCGCCTTCGACCGCGCCGCGCGCAAAGATAAAGACGTAAGCGAAACCCTGGCCGAGGACCGCCTCTGGGCGCACATCTCGCGCCGCTGGCAGAACTTCACCAACGCCGAAGCCAGGCCTGCAATCGCGGCATGGTTCGCCAAGATCAAATCCGGCCGCACGAAGCTGAAGACCATCACGAACGCAACGCGGACACGCGACATCGATGTGATGAAGCTCGGCGATCTCGTCGCGGTCGCAACGCCCATCGGCCTCTTCTTCGGGCGCATCGCCAACTTCATCAACGGCGAGCTCTGGGGAAAGCCAAGCGACGTTCCATGGGCGGTCATCTTCAAGAGCCCCGATGCCGGCGGAGTGCCGCGTCACCCCAGTCAGATCTACGAAGCGTTCCTCGAAGGCATCGTTCTCTTCATTGTCCTGCGTGTGCTCCTCTATCGCTTTCGCTTCCACGAGCGGCCCGGCCTGCTGATCGCATGTTTCTTCACCGGCTATGGAATCGCCAGGGCGATCGGCGAGATCTTCCGCGACTCGGACGCGCCGCTCTATGGCCCCTTCTCGATGGGCATGCTGCTCTCGCTACCGATGTGGATCGGCGCTGCGTTTTTCTTCTGGTACGCGCTGCGCCCGCGGACGTCGTGACCGACCTTGCTCAGCATCTGAAGGACCTGATCGAGCAAACCGGGCCGATGACTATCGCGACCTTCATGACTGAAGCGTTGTCGCATCCGAAATTCGGCTACTACATGCGCGGTGACCCCTTGGGGACAGCCGGCGACTTCATAACCGCGCCTGAGATCAGCCAAACCTTCGGCGAGCTGATCGGCGTGTGGCTGATCGATTGTTGGCGAAAGCAGGGCTCTCCTTCGCCGATTGCGCTTTGCGAGCTCGGGCCTGGGCGCGGCACCTTGATGGCTGACCTGCTCCGCGCCGCCAGGTCGCAACCGGATTTTGTCTCAGCGATCCAGATCCATTTGGTCGAAATCAGTCCCACACTCCGCGAGCGCCAGCGCCAAACGCTCTCGCCTCAAAAAGTCCATTGGCACGCAGGTCACGACACTGTCCCGGCCGGCCGCCCTCTCTTCCTCATCGCCAACGAGTTCTTCGACGCATTGCCGATCCTTTCCAGCACATTGGGATCCTAAGCTTAGAATTCCACGTGGACAAGTTGTCGCG
>JADMIO011605977.1_pt1 | contig 68463 bp, 53 predicted proteins | sample 8958161 | NCBI WGS metagenome assembly JADMIO01 (sample SAMN16585339, study PRJNA669376) | soil metagenome | isolation source: Crop rotation soil | place: USA: Cullars Rotation, Alabama | collected 2011 | reverse complement strand
ATGTGCCGGCAACCATTTTTACCGACCGGATGCGTCTCGATCAGATTCTCAAGAACCTTCTTTCAAATGCATTTAAATTCACGCCACGGGAAGGCAGTGTGATTCTCCGGATGGCCCTTGCGTCACCCGATCTGATATTCAGGAACCAGCAGCTTTTTGCCGCTGAAAAAGTGATCTCCATCAGCGTTCGTGATACGGGGATCGGCATACATCCCGACAAGCAGCAGGTTATCTTCGAGGCTTTCAAGCAGGCCGACGGTTCGACCACACGCAGATTCGGCGGCACTGGTCTTGGCCTGGCCATCAGCAAAGAGCTGGCACAAATGCTTGGCGGCGACCTGGCGCTTATAAGCAGCGAAGGAAAGGGAAGCACCTTTACGCTTTACATGCCTGAGACGCTGGCAGCTGCTGCTGAAGAAACCGATCAGAACGGATTAGCAGACAAATCAAATGAACGCAGGCCGGGTGATATGCAGGATGACCGTCACAGCATTGTACCAGGAGAAAAATGCATTCTTATTATTGAGGACGATCCCGCTTTCTGCAAAACGCTTACCGGCATTGCGCGCCAGCATCGGATCAAGGTGATCGCCACCATGCAGGGAGATACAGGCATCCAGTATGCCTCACGTTACAGGCCCGATGCCATCCTGCTCGATATGCAGATACCCGTGATCGACGGCTGGACCGTTTTGAAGAAACTTAAGGAAGATACGGCACTGCAACGGATACCTGTATACGTATTTTCTGCCGTTGACAAAAAGAAGCTGGGAATGGAAATGGGCGCAGCCGGATATTTCGTTAAGCCTCCGCAGCTGCACGAGATCCAGCAGGTTTTTGAATCTGTGGTCTCATCAAACATCCATGAAAGAAAAATACTGCTGGTGGAAAACCGGTCAGCTGAGGTAGAAAAGATCCTGCATCTTATCAGGGAGAAAGAAAAAAACAGCGCCGTAGAATCCGTTACCGATATTCATTCATGCATCAGGAACATGCAGATGGAAAAATATGATTCCATACTTGTATGCGCATCCATTGCCGACGATCCTGCCAATTTAAGCCTCGTGAACTCAATGGAAAAAGCCGCATCGGCAGGCGGAATCACACTAAGCGTATACGAAGATGACCCTGCTGTTTTGCGTGAACGCGGCGGAAACCCGATGGCGGAAATTCCGCTGGCGTCTCTCCCGATTTCTGTGCCGCAGCCGGATCCCATCCAGCAGCTTAAAGGAAGCAAGGTGCTGCTTGCCGATGACGACATGCGGAATGTTTACGCTCTTACCACAGTGCTGGAAGCTGCGGGCATGCAGGTGATCTGCGCCTATGACGGGAGTGAAGCCATCGACCGTCTTGAATCGAACCCTGACATTTCAATTGTGCTGATGAACATGGTGATGCCTGTTATGGATGGAATGGAAACGATCAGGGTTATCAGGGAACGTGATAGCTGGAGCTCACTACCCGTAATTGCATTCTCCTCCAGGGCCAGCGCTGCAGAAAGGCAGGCCCTGCTTGCAGCGGGAGTTTCGGCCTTTGCAGGAAATCCGGGAGCCCATGTACAGCTGCTGTCGTTAATTAAAACCTGGTTGAATACAAATTAATCATTGCATGAATTTCGCCATTCAAAACCTGAATACCGGCCGGAGCATTATAACCATGCAGCCCGAAAGCGTGATACTGCTGGTTGACGACCGTCCTGAAAATCTGCTGACACTGGAATGCGTGCTGGAAAGCAGCACACGAAAATTTCACCGTGCCGTTTCAGGAAATGAAGCATTGAAAATTGCCCTGCAGGAACCCCTGACGCTCATCATGATGGATATTCAGATGCCAGACATGGACGGATTTGAAACCGCAAGGCTGTTGCGGATGAATCCCCGGACAAGCCATATTCCCATTATTTTTGTTTCGGCCATCAATCCCAAAGAAAAAGTATCACTGGAAGCATTTGAAAGCGGAACTGTGGATTTTCTGTTCAAGCCGCTCAACCTGGCAGATACCAAAAGCAAGGTGGCGATGTTTGAAAAACTCTGGTTCAACCAGGAAGAGATCAAACGCCTGCGAATGGCATACGAACGTCTGAGCAGGGATTTCAGCCAGTTCGTTTTCATTGCATCACATGACCTTAAGACGCCCCTGCGCGCGATCAACAACCTGGCAGACTGGATATCCGACGATCTCAAAGCCATCCGGCACGATGACATTTCTGAGAACCTTCAGCTGATGAAGGAGCGTGTGGCAAAAATGAATACCATGATCGACGGAATACTCGATTATTCAAGAGCCGGGAATATTCAGGAGGCGCCGGAAACAACCGACCTTGCTCAGCTTGTTCAGGCAGTTTTTGAACGTGTGGAAGCCGGTTCAGGCTTCACCCTGGAGCTCAGCGGCTCATGGCCAAACGTGGTTATTCAGAAAATTAAACTGGAAAAAATTTTCTGGCACCTGCTTTCGAACGCCTGCACGCATCACCATGCCGGAACAGGTCATATTGTGGTATGCTGCCGGCCATCACAGGGAAGACTTGTATTTTCGGTATCCGACGACGGCCCTGGCATCAATCCCATTCATCACAAGGCTGTATTTGAAATGTTTCATGTTCTTCATCCCGCCCTTAACACGGCAGGGACCGGCCTTGCCATCGTTAAAAAGATCGTCTGCGATGCAGGCGAAGACATCACCATCAGGCCAAACAGTCCCTCAGGCACCGTTTTTACTTTCGGCTGGCCTTGCGGTTAAACAGATTAAAACAATTATTTATCCTGCCCGTTTTGTGAAGCATCCGTCTGATTCATCACGGCGGTTTTATTAGTTTTGCACAAAAAATAAGGAATTCAGCTAATGGGAATTTACGCCATTTCAATAGTTTTTATGCTCATCGGCCTGCTTGTCAGCTGGCAGATGAAGCGCAAGTTCAGGATGTATTCACAAACCGATATCGGTTCGGGACTCAGCGGCCGCGACATTGCTCAGCGCATGCTCAGCGATCACGGTATTCAGGATGTTAAAATCATTTCAACCGAAGGACAGCTCACCGATCATTATAATCCACAGGACAAAACGGTGAATCTCAGCCACGATGTTTATTACGGGCGGAATGCAGCCGCAGCAGCAGTGGCAGCTCATGAATGCGGTCACGCAGTGCAGCATGCAAACGCCTATTCGATGCTTCAGCTGCGTTCAACCCTTGTGCCTATCGTGAATTTCAGCGCCATGCACCTTCACTGGGTGCTGCTTGCCGGTATATTCACGCTCAGGATTTTCCCAAGCCTGCTTTTGTTTGGTATTGTGCTTTTTGCAGTCACTACTTTGTTCAGCCTCATTACGCTGCCGGTTGAATTCGATGCCAGCCGCCGCGCGCTTGCCTGGATGGAGAAAAGCCGTGTTGCAACGACCCTCGAGCATAGCCAGGCAAAAGATGCGCTATGGTGGGCGGCCATGACATACGTGGTAGCTGCCATTTCAGCCGTAGCCACGCTGCTTTACTATGTTTCCATTTACATGAACCGGAGATCCTGAAAATCAGGAGTTTTCAGCATTTTTACCTTCCAATGGCACAATAATTTACCGGATTTAGCAGCTGCACAAGGCAGCGGAGAATCTTACCGCTAAACCAATTTGCCATGACCACCATTATCTGTCCCACCGATTTTACCCGGGCATCCTATCATGCCATACGCTATGCCATCGGTCTTGCAGGAAAGATGAATGCCAGGATCTATCTGCTGCATGTATACGAAATACCAATGGCCTACAACGACACAGCCGTAACGGCCTTTGCCCTTACGGAGCCCGACATCAAAGGTGTCGTCGAAAAAAAGATTCTCGCCCTCAGGCGGCGGCTGCAGCTGAAATTTCCCAATGTTGCCATCGAAGCCTCTCTGAGGGCAGGAAATACAAGTGACAGGATCGTGGAACTTGCCGGCGAAAAGCATGCAGATCTGATCGTAATGGCGGCCACCTCCGGCAGCGCAATCGAGCATGCCCTCGTTGGCAGCAACGCTTCACGCATAATCAATAACAGCCCGTGTCAGCTGATCATCGTGCCGCCCAAAGGTGCTTTTGCAGATATCAGCAATATTGTATTCGCTACAGATCTCAAGGAACAAAGTCTTAAGGGAATTGAAAAAATAGCATCGTTTGCAAAAAAATTCAGGGCTGCGCTTACTTTACTGTATGTCAACACCGCTCTGAGCGATGAAGGAACGGAAGAGGCCGAGCGTATGACACATGAGCTAAAAAAACGAATCCGCTATCCCGGCATATCGGGCTATGTTTGCACCGACACGGATATCGCGCATGGAATTAATTACTTTGTCAAAAAGAATTCCGTAAGCCTGCTTTGCATGATCACCCACCACCGGGGATTCCTGGAAAATCTCTGGAACAGGAGCGTCACCAGGCGGGTGGCCCAGCAGCTTACCGTTCCGCTCCTGGTAATGAGGTAACATACTACCGGTAAACAAACCGTTTTTATGTACCTTTCCCTGCTGCTACAGTTCCTTTATGAAAAATAAAAAAATAAACAGCCTGGCTGTGGTTTGCTCGGGGGGTGATGCACCCGGCATGAATGCAGCCATACGCGCCGTTGTACGCACCGCCATTTTTTACGGCATCAACGTTAAAGGGGTCATGCGAGGTTATGAAGGCCTTATCGACGGCGATTTTATCGATCTGGATTCAGGTTCGGTGAGCAATATCATTCAGCTGGGAGGAACTATTCTAAAATCATCGAGAAGCAAACGGTTCCTCACTGAGCAGGGCATGCAGCAGGCGCATGAGCAGCTCGTCAGAAACAACATCGGAGGGGTGATCATCATCGGCGGTAACGGCTCGCTCACAGGCGCCGGAAATTTTACTGCCCGTTTCAGGATTCCATGGATCGGCATTCCCAAAACAATCGATAACGACCTTTCGGGAACAGATTTCTGTATCGGGTATGACACGGCCATCAATACCGCCATGCAGGCTATCGATAAGATCAAAGACACGGCCGGCTCTCATGACCGGCTGTTTTTTGTGGAAGTAATGGGCCGGGATGCCGGGTTTATCGCACTGCAGACAGGCATTGCATCCGGCGCTGAAGCCATCCTGGTACCGGAGGCAGGGATCAACACCACCCAGCTTATTAAGCTTCTCGACAAAGGGTGGACAAGAAAAAAAACATCGATGATCGTTGTGGTGGCTGAAGGCAATAAGAACGGTGGCGCATTCGACATTGCCGCGAAAGTGAAAAAGCAATTCGACCATTATGAGATCGGTGTTTGCGTGCTGGGTCATATCCAGCGCGGCGGATCGCCCACTTGCATGGACCGTGTGCTGGCAAGCGAGCTGGGCGTTCGTGCAGTTGAAGCCCTTCGTTCGGGAAAGCACAATGTGATGGTCGGCGAGATCAACAGGAAAACGGTTTATACTCCTTTTGAAAAAGCAACATCAGGCAAGCTTGTTTTCGATAAAAGCCTGATGGGCATTCTTGAGAAGCTTTCGTACTGAAAATCCGGCGTAACAGCAGTGCCCCAACATGGTTGAAGAAAAAATTTATGAGCGTTACTGTCTTAACAACAAAGCATCGCTGGTGCACAGCGGCCGCCAGTATTTCGCTGCGCTTACAGAACTCATACGATCGGCGGAAACGGAGCTGCACCTGCAGGTATATATTTTCGAGCCTGATCAGACAGGAATTGCCATAAAGGATGAGCTGATCCGCGCAGCAGGACGCAATGTCAAGATATACCTGCTGCTCGATGGTTTCGGATCGTCGTCACTTTCCGATAAGTTCATCCGCGAGTTGACGGATGCCGGTATTTTTTTCAGGTGGTTCGGACCTTTGTTCTCAAAAATGAGAATTCATCTTGGCCGGCGGATGCACTACAAAGTTGCGGTTGCCGACGCCAGCAGAGCCCTCGTCGGAGGCATCAATATCGGCGACCGTTACAATGAAATCGACGGGCAGCCTCCCTGGCTCGACTTTGCGATTTATACCGAAGGTGAAATCGCCTTCCAGCTGGCCGCATTCTGCCATAAAAAATGGCGTGGCATGAAGCTTCCCCGGATCAGAAAGGTTAAACCACAGCCTGCTCATTTCCGGCCTTATGATAACGATTGCCCTATACGAATACGGGTGAATGACAGGTTGCGGAGACGGGCAAGGATCGTATATAGCTACCGTGACGCCATACGCAAGTCAAAAAATGATATTATTATCGCCGGCGCTTATTTCATGCCAGGAAGGACATTTATTAGGCTGATGAACAGGGCTTCTTTGCGTGGAGTGAGCATCAGGCTTATCACCGGGATGCAGTCCGATGTCTGGCTTGCACAATACGGCCTGCGGTATTTATACCGGCGGCTGCTGCGCAACAACATCCTGATTTATGAATACACGAGAGCGCCTGTTCATGGCAAGACAATGGTAGTGGACCAGGAGTTTGTCACCCTCGGCTCGTATGATCTTAACCAGCTCAGCGCCTTTATCAATCTCGAGCTGAACCTTGACATCAGGGAAGCATCGTTTGCCAGGCAGCTTCATGGCTTTCTGGAAAACACCATCGAAAAAGACTGTATTCTCATTACCCCGGAGCTCCTTAAAAAACGGGAAGGACCGTTAACCATGCTGCGCCAGTGGATGGCTTACCGGCTTTTGCGCATACTGTTCTTCATCACTTTATTTGTTTCAAACAAGAACGGAACGTAGACTCAGGTATCCCACGAACTTCCCTGCTCCGGAATTTCTATGTTGCCAAATCCTGCCTCCATCAGCCTTTCCCGGTACCGTTGCTGCACCTCATAATCGCCATGCACGAGAAATATCTTCTTTACTGTTTTGGTGTTCTGGCATGACAGGTAAGCGATCATCTCCTCATAATCGGCATGAGCGCTGTATGAATTAATTTCGGCAACCGATGCCTTTCGCTCGTATTCATTTCCGAAAATCCTCACCACAGGCTTCAATGCAAGCAGATCAGCGCCAAGTGTTCCCGGAGGACAGTATCCTACGATCAGGATCGTATTCCTCTCATCCGAAACATTGTTCTTGATATGATGCTTGATACGACCGGCCTCCATCATACCGGAAGCGGAAATGATAATGCAGGGCTCCCGTTTTTTGTTAAGCGCTTTTGATTCCTCCACATCACGCACATAAATCAGCTTATTGAAACCGAACGGATCCGGGTCCGATTTCATATGCTCCCGGATGCCCTCGTTGAAACATTCAGGATGCCGTCGCATCACCTCAGTGGCATTATACGAAAGCGGGCTGTCAACATAAACATTGACGGGTGGCAAAAGTCCTTTGTCAAATAGCTGGTCCAGCACGTATACAATTTCCTGGGTGCGGCCAAGGCTGAAGGCAGGAATGATAACCTTGCCTCCTTTCTCCATGCATGTATGGGCTATCACCGATAACAGCCTGTTCACGGCATCGGTTTTCTTTTCATGCAGCCGGTCGCCGTATGTCGACTCGGCAATAATGTAATCGGAAGGTGGAAAAGGATCAGGCGGCCTCAGGATCTCGTCGTTGCTTCTTCCGATATCGCCCGTAAAAAAAAGGGATTCCTCATCTGCTCCGTTTTTCATTATCAGATGCGCACCGGCACTGCCCAGTATATGACCTGAATCAGTGAACATCACCGATACATCACCGCCGATATCGGTTCTCGAAGCGTAAGGAATGGTCCTGAATTGTTTCAGGCAATTTTTAACCGCATTAACGGTATACAGCGGTGTGAGAGGAGCCTGGTTTTTTCGGCTGCGTTTTTTATTCAGATAAACAATATCGTGTTCCTGGATAAAAGCGCTGTCGGCAAGCATGATCTCGCACAGTTCAAATGTTGCCGGCGTACAATATATATTCCCCGTAAAGCCTCCGGCAACAAGAAACGGGATCAGTCCTGCGTGATCCATGTGCGCATGGGTAAGCACCATGCAGTTCACAGCAGCAGGCTCGAATCCGAGATGACGGTTCAGGGTATCATTATCGGAACCTTTGTTCTGGAAAAGGCCACAGTCGATCAGAATTTTATAACCCGACGGAGCTGTTACCAGGTGCTTGCTTCCCGTGACCGTGCGTGCAGCGCCGCAAAAACGGATATTCATACAATTGATTTTGACGACAAGATAAAAAGATTATCACCGGCAATGTTCTTCGTCATATGATCGGTCATAAATGTGCCTTATATTCGCCTGGTGAATTTGGAAAGCCATACAGAAATTTTTCATGCCGTCGCACTTTTTTCGGCGAGGATGATTTGCGGCATTCTGTTTACCGTTCAGGGTTACGACAAGCTTTTTATACTCGGTGTCAACCGTGTTACGGAACCTTTTGAACCGGCTTTCCGTCAGAAAAATATTCCAAGGAATATACTTTCCGCTGCCATACTTATCTCTTCCATAATTGAATTCGGCGGAGGCGTGATGCTGATGGCGGGAATTTTCCGCGACTATGCAGCTGCTTTGCTGCTGATGAACCTGATCGGGGTGGCCGCCGGATTCAGCCTGGTTAAACCTGTCTGGGATATGCAGCATTTCTTTCCGCGGCTGGCATTGCTGCTGCTCATACTGCTGCTTCCACCGGCCTGGGATGCCTGGAGGCTGGATGCACTTCTGTAAAAGAGACCGGATTATTTAAACCACCGGGGTTCAGGCAGTTTTTTCCTTGAGTGTGTTGAGCTCCGTTTTATCGGTGTATTTCATGTCCTTCACCAGCGGGCCCATGTTACAGTTCCCGGTAAAGCTCGCACCCACTTCCACAACGAGCTTGGAAGTATAGATGTCACCGTTGATCTTGGCTGATGATTTAAGAAAAAGCGTTTCGGCCACTGTGAGGTTGCCTTTTACGGTTCCCGATACATCTGCATTCTGACAGGTAACATTTCCTTCCACAAGGCCGGTAACGCCAACCACCACCTTGGCTTTTGAATGAACCCCGCCGGTAATGGTTCCGTCAACACGGATATCGCCATTGGAATTTACTTCTCCCTCGATGCCGGTACCGGCACCGATCAGGTTGATGGAAGTTGCTGGATGGTCGGCATGGCGGACACCCTGCGCTTTGGATTTCATTTGATCGAACATGAAACAGAAATTTAGGAAAGCTTAACGCTTTGATTCTGAGAGCAAATATAAAATAATTTCAAACAAACAAATGTTAATAAAAAGGAGGGATATTACACATTTACCAACCGATTATTCACGGGTATAGTGCTGGCCATAAAAAGCCTGGTATCGTTGTATATCCTTGTCCTTGAACAAAATAGCAAAATTATCGGCACTGATCACAAACTGCCTGAAAGTGCCCTGTTCAATTCCTTCAAAAATGGAGGCATCGGTCATGACACCTGTGAAGTAGGTAAGAGCATCGTCGGCTGAGGGAAATTGCTTCACCAGCACATACTGGTTCATCGGATCCAGCTGCGAGGCGGTGATCTGAAGCCCCATGGTGCTGAAAAACTCCCGGTTATAATCTGAGAAGCGGATCTTCAGCTTATTCATATCAACTGCCTTGCCGCTGAACAGCAGCATGAAATAATGGGCCGAATCGGCAGCATATTCGTATTCTGCAGGGCCTTTGACCGTGTCGATGGTGGCGGGAGGAGGACCACCGGATTCGTGACCGTTGATGTAATCGAGTATCTCCTGGGCTCTTATCTTAACGGAATCCTGTGGGAAACGGATGATGATGTCGTTCAGAGAGGCAACAAATTTTTCCCTCGGCTGTGTTTTTCCGATGGCCATGGCTTTCAGCAGCTCAAATTTAGGCGCAAGCTTGTTACCCGGAAACAGCGAATCAGACAGCGATTTTCTTTCAATCACTTCTTCATACTGCTTATTCAGATACTGTTTATAGGTATTTTCATAGAATACCTGGAGAATGGCCGTTTTGCTTTGCTTCTTGTTAAAATAATCCGGGTCGCTGAGAATCTTTGCATATTCCGAATCACCATGCTTTTCCATGATAATGTTTCGGTAGAACTCCGCCTTAGCCGTGTCATTGAGGGCCATATACAACCGGTTCAGGTTATAGTATACGGCAATCTTGTACTTGTTTTCCGGATACCGCTGCAAAAGAGTCTCGAAGGTTTTGGCAGCCTCTGCATTGTTAAGCAGCTGCTCCTTATAGATGATCCCCAGGTTATAATAGGCCTCGATGATCTTTCCATCGGATTCGGCTTTCTTCTCCGGGCTCACAGGAAGCGCCTTCAGGTAAGCTTCTTTGCGAAGCGAGGCTTTCAGATTTGAAATGGAATCATTGAACACCTCGTCATTTTGTGCCAGGGTATCTTCCGCAATCTCCTCCTCCACTCCTGAAGAAGTGGATTCTTTGGAGCTCCGTCTCCAGTTATCTTCCAGCTTGCGCTGTCCCCATTTCTTAAGAAATTCAGAATATCCGAAGCTGATGGCGGCATTGTTGTAAAAATACCACGCAGATCCCGCTCCCTTGTTATAGTTATTCTGCTGCTGCTTATCCTGCTGGTTGTTAAACTTACTGTCTTCCTGCTGGTTGATGATCTCGTTTTGTTTCTCCAGCTCCTCCAGCTCTTTCTTTTTCTGCAGCACTTCCTGTTCCTTCTCAATGATCGCATCTATCCTCGCCTCACGCGCTTTTTCATCAAGGCCGGCTATCCCCTGAAGGCTGTCTTCCGCAGCAATTGTGTTGAGATATCTGATCAGCTTGGAAAGACTGTTCTTCATGTTTTGAACCGCAGCATAATCCGGGTAATCCTCGGGAAGAAGGGTCATGGTGCTGTCGTAATAAGCCTGTGAAAGCTTGTACTGCGGCTTTTTAAAATATATTTCTGCCAGGTTCAGGTATGAAAGCGCCTTCTGATTGGTATTAGATGTGCTTGTTTCAATGGATTTATTCAGATAACCGATGGCTTCATCGTCATTTTTTTCTTTTTGGGAAATTCCTGCCAGCGCATAATAGATCTGGTCGAGGTAGTCGGCATTCTTGCCGTCTCTCAGCATCTTATTAAGCTGCTTTTTGATGTTTCCCGCCTCGGGACTGTTCACATCAAACGAACGGGCACGGTTGATCTTGGCGTTAAAGGCCATTTCGTAATCAGGATTGCCGCGCACCACTTTCTGGTACATGGCAAAGGCCTTGTCGTGCTCGCCGCGCTGCTGGTAAAGCTGCGCCAGAATATAGGTATATCGGTTTCGTGACTGCTTCTTTTTTGTAGTGGCAACGGCCTTGATCAGCTCATTGATGGCATTGTCAGGCTCTTTCTTCTGAAGATAAAAATCGGCATATACGGCATGGAACAGTCCTCGCAGGTCGTTTGGAAGCTTTGCATCATTATTCATGAAATCGAGCAGGTAGCCGGCATCCGGCGTTTTAGCCAGCTGCAGGTAGCATTGCGACAGCCAGATCAGCGCCTCATAACGGCTGGGATCATTTTTCCATTCCGCAGCTACATACTGAAAAGTTTCCACGGCCGTCCAGAAATCATGCTTGTAAAACTGTGATTTGCCTATCACCAGCCAGTTTTCATCGATCCATTTGCAATGCTCCTTACGCTTTACATAGATGGAATGGCGCTGAATGACCACCGAACTTTTTTTGATGGCCTCATCCATGTCGGGGTAAACAGACTTGGCCTGCTGGTCATCGCCGTATTTAAAAACAGAGAGCGTTCTGTCGTACCGGTCAACGTGAGCTGCAGCCAGCGCTTTCGCGCCGTTGTTCATTCTTTCACGTGCATTGAAGTAGCCGTTGTAATGAGCGGTAAGATTATGGTATGACCTGCTGACGATGTTGTTTCTTTTCCTCGAGCAGGAGGAAAGCATGATGAATGCGAGCAGAAAAACAGCGGCATGGAGGAAGTTGGTTCTTTTCAAAACAGTGTTTTCGGACGTAACGAATGTATACTAACTTGGTTTCGGTGTTTTTATTTCAGTGTAAGGGTGACAAATATCGAAAAAAAAACCCATACTGCATAGCCTGTCCGGGCCCGGCAAAAGCACCATTTAATTTACGATATTTGCGCCCAATCCATTCAGCCGTATCGCTTATGAACGGCCTTGAATCCGGTCGATGGCAGGAGAAAGAAAAGCAAAAAAGCAAATCTACAGGAAGCTTCGAAACAAGTTCAGGCTGGTGGTGATGAATGACGAAACTTTTGAAGAAAAGATTTCCATCCGCCTGTCACCCATGAATATGTTCGTTTTTTCAGGCACCATTATCATCTCGCTGGTCACCTTTACCATTTACATTATAGCCTTTACACCCCTTCGTGAATACATTCCGGGATATGCCGATGTGTCGATGAAAAGAAAGCTGATCTCCCTCTCGCTGAAAGCCGATTCGCTTGCCCGCCAGGTAGAAACACAGGCCACCTTTATGAACAACATATCGGAAGTGGTGGATGGAACGGCCGGCAAAGATTCCATTCCCGCACTATCACAGGGGATCAGGTATGATACGCTGCACGACAACCATCTCGCGCCTGAGGATTCATTCCTGCGCCAGCGAATAGAATCGCGTGACAGGTTTGAGCTGGCGTTAAATCCGCCGAAAGCGTTTGCTTCCAGCATCAGCAGCTTTTATTTTTTCACTCCTGTCAAGGGAACCATCACCAGCAGGTTTGATCCCAGGATCAAGCACTTCGGTGTGGATGTGGTTGCCGCTCCCGATGAAGCCATTAAGTCTACGCTTGACGGTACAGTGGTATGGGCCGACTGGACTTCAGATGCAGGATATGTGATCGGCGTTCAGCACAGCAACAACCTCATGTCGGTGTACAAGCACAATTCCGCCCTGCTGAAAAATCCGGGAACGTTTGTGAAAGCCGGGGAAGTAATCGCTTTTATCGGCAACACTGGCGAGCTGACTACAGGCCCGCATCTCCATTTTGAGCTGTGGTACAACGGCAATCCGGTCAACCCCGAGGACTACATGCCATTTTAATTCAGGTCAGATGGGCATCAAATCTTTTCTCAGCCGGCCGCTTTCAAAACTTGTGGCGTCATCGATCTATAAAAGTCATCGCAACGGCATAAGGATTCAGCAGGATATGTTGCTGCATCATGTCAAAAAAGCACAGGCAACAGCGTTCGGGAAAGACCACCTGTTCAGCAAAATAAGTTCCGCTGCCGACTACATGCAGCTTGTGCCTGTGCGCGACTATGAGCAATACAAGCCGTATACCGACCGGATCAGGACCGGTGCGCACGATATACTATGGCCCGGAAAGCCTCTTTATCTTTCCAAAACATCGGGAACAACTTCCGGCATCAAATATATTCCGATCACATCCGATTCCATATCCAACCATATAAACGGTGCGCGCAATGCCCTGCTGATGTATATTGCCTCCACCGTCAACACCGGATTTGTGAACGGAAAAATGATCTTTTTATCCGGCAGCCCTGAACTTGGCGATACAGCCGGCATACCAACAGGCCGCCTTTCCGGCATCGTTAATCATCATGTTCCCGGTTACCTTCGTTCAAACCAGCTGCCATCCTATGCCACCAACTGCATCGACGACTGGGAACAAAAAGTGGATGCCATCGTGGAGGAAACATCTTCCCAGCCTATGACCCTTATCAGCGGCATTCCGCCGTGGGTGCAGATGTATTTCGACAGGCTGACGGCACGGCACGGCAAGCCTGTGAAGGACATCTTCCCGGAATTTTCACTTTTCGTATACGGAGGCGTTAGCTATGAGCCTTACCGTGAAAAAATGGAGGCCACCATCGGGAAAAAAATCGATACCCTGGAGCTGTATCCGGCATCCGAAGGTTTTATTGCATTCCAGGATGAGCCCGGGAACAGCGGACTTCTGCTGAATCTTGATGCGGGAATATATTTTGAATTTATTAAAGCTTCGGAATTTTTTACCCCCGGAGCAAAACGCATTTCGCTCAGCGAGGTCGAAACAGGCGTACAGTATGCGCTGCTCCTTACCACCGATGCAGGACTCTGGAGCTACAGCATCGGCGACACCATCCGTTTTGTTTCTCTCGATCCATACCGCATCATCGTAACAGGCCGGATCAGGCATTTTATTTCAGCATTCGGGGAACATGTGATCGCAGAAGAGGTTGAAAAAGCCCTCCGGGCCGCAGCATCGGAACAGCATGCCGAAGTGATCGAATTTACCGTGGCACCACAGGTGAATCCCCATGCAGGATTGCCGTATCATGAATGGTTCATTGAATTCTCAAAAAAGCCTGCCGATGCCGAACGATTCCGGATTCAGCTGGATGAAAGCCTGCAGAAGCTGAATATTTATTACCGTGATCTGATCAGCGGCAACATCCTCCAGCCCCTGAAAATTACGGAAGTGAAGCCGAACGGATTTATCAGCTACATGCGTTCGCTAGGAAAGCTTGGAGGCCAGAACAAAGTGCCCCGTCTTTCAAACGACCGCCAGATAGCCGATACATTAAAACCTTTTACCGTCAGCGGATCTTAACGCCGTCAAACTTCTGCTCTTCTCCGGCCTGGTAAACGGTGGTGAGCACCAGCTCGCCGGTTTCATCAAAAATACGCCAGGTGCCTTCCGGCACACCCTGCTTGTAGCTTCTTTCCTCCCGCAGCCGGCCGTTGCTGAAATAAAATTTATGGACGCCGTTATAAAGACCGTCGGCATACTCGCCTTCAAAGGCTTTTCTGCCATTTGGAAAATTCTGGATCCATATGCCGGTTTCTCTTCCGTCAATATATTTACCGGAGGCAATGTAGCCGCCGTTCCTGAATTTCCATGTGCCATCCCTCACGCCTCCGCTGAATTCTCCTTCAGCGATCACTGAACCATCTTCACTGTATTCCTTCGACAATCCTTCTTCTTTTCCAACGGCATATGTTTCCTCCCTGAGAACTGCACCTGAAGGATAGTACCATTTCCAGTCGCCTTCAGGCAAGCCGTTTTTATAGGAGCCTTCCTGCTCAAGCTGCTTTCCCCTGTAATAAAATTTCCATTTGCCTTCCCGTTTCCCGTTTTTATAAATGCCTTCGGCTTTCAGGCTCTTATCAGGATAAAGGAACCGCCACGGTCCCTGCTCTTTGCCATATTCGTCGATCACACCTTCGGCTATGATCTCACCGCGCTCATAAAGCTTTGATTCGAGCACATGTCCCGTCGTATCATACAGGCGGTAAATGCCTTCTTTAAGCCCGTCGCGGATATTGACCGATGACTTCACATAGCCGCCCGGATAATAATCGCGTTTGATCTCCAGCTTCACGGCTGTTTCCTTGTTTTGCTCCACAAGGCGGCCGTTGCTGTATACTTCCATTTTGGTGACCATGCCGTTTTCGTCGTACTCGCGGTAAATGCCATGCATCTGGTCGTCGCGGTAACTGGTTTCCGTTTTCACCCTGTCGCCGGGATAAAAATCCTTCCATGTCCCCTGCTTCATTCCAAACTTGTCGGTGCGGTTGATCTTTTCTTCCTTCTTGAAATATCCTTTATCATATAGGGTTAACGTTATTACACGGCCGTCCTCTGCATACTCCCGTGCCATGCCATGCTCCACGCCATTCGCATAAGGAACGGTTTTGATAACATGCCCCTTTTCGTCATAGAATTTCATTTCGCCGTTCCTCACATTATCGATGACTGTTTCCTCTGTCATCAGCTTTCCGCTGGGGAAGAACTCCTTCTGGACCCCGTTTTTTTTGCCGTTGGTATAATTATACGCTGCCGTTGCCTTCCCGCTGTCGGAATAGAACAGCCATTCTCCTTCCAGCACGTGATTCACCCTGTTACCTGTGGATTTCAGCTGGCCGTTTTCATAATATGATTTCCATATGCCTTCAGGTTTGCCGTCTTTCAGCGTGCCTTCACTGCTGAGCCTTCCTCCGGGGTAATAAAATTTATTGTAACCGTTTGGATTTCCTTTATCCTGTGCCCTGACCAGACCGGATGGTAAAAGCAGGAGCAAAAAGGCTATCCAGGCTGGTTTCATCTTCTTAACCTTCATATCTTATTCTTAGTGATAGTATTATAAACAACGAAATTAAAAAAAGTTGCCTCTTGCCGGCCGAAAATCTGCCGTTAAGACCAATTTGTGACGCTTCTATTTCACAGGTACATAAAATTTGAGGTTAAACGCCATCCGTTGCCTTTAAAAACTTGGTCATTGCTCAAAAATCGCCTTGAATTTCAACAAAATAATTACTATCTTTGGTAGGGCTTAAAACATCCGAAACAGCGCTGTCAGAAAGCCCCTTTTCATTTTAACCGTAAATGTAATCTCTTACCCAATGCCAGTTAAATTCAACCGATTATCGCTTGCTGCCTTATTATCCGGTGTTGCGCTGATCATTTTATCTTTCAATTCCAGTGCGCAGAATGCCGGTATCGGTGCAGTGCCATTTGTACCCAATCCGGCTGCCATGCTGGATGTGCAGTCGGCAGGCAATAAGGGCCTGCTCATACCCCGTGTCACCAATGCACAGCGCATGGCCATGAATCCGCTGCCTGCCGCTGCCCAGGGCTTACTTTTGTATCAGACCGACGTGGTGGGAACTTCACTTCAGGGGTTTTATTACAATACCAGCGGAACCACTACCCCGGTTTGGGTTTATCTTGATCCGGGCGGTAGTGGCGGAAGCGGCTGGAATCTATCGGGCAATGCAGGCACCACACCGGCAGCCAATTTTATAGGCACCACCGATTCGCAGGACTGGGTGATGCGTACCAACAACCAGGAACGCGCCCGCTACCTGAGCACGGGTGAGCTGCGTATCAATACCACCAGCCCCTATTCGGGGGAGGTGGTGACCGTGGTAGGAAGCGGCGCATCAGGTGCAACTGCCTCAGTAGGCACGGATGCCCTTAACGGTTACAGCACGGCGGCAGGAATAGGTGTCTACGGTTACAATAACGGCACCGGCACCGGTGTATGGGGTGTGTCAACAGGATCATCCGTTGGCACAAGAGGTGACAATACGAGCGCATCCACAGCCAATTCTACCACAACACATGGCGTTTATGGCTCCAATTCAAGCGTACCTTCGGGAACAGGGATCACGATCGGAGTGGGCGGTTATGCAACGGCTGCATCGCTGGATGCACGGGGTGTTAACGGCCAGTCGCAATCGACAAACGGAATCGGCGTGGCAGGTTTCAATACATCTGCTTCTGCAGCCAATTTCGGCGCTTACGGTGTATATGGCCAGACCTCCTCTCAATCTGCAGGCGCCGTTGCCGGCGTGAATACTTCTGTTGCCGGCGCGGCACATGGTGTTGAAGGCACCACCTCTTCCGCATTCGGCGGTGCAGGGGTGAGGGGATATAACAACAGCGCTCCTTCCACCAGCTCATCGTACGGGGTGAAGGGAAGCGCCAACGGGATTCCCGGTCTGGGAGGATCAGCCTATGGTGTAAGGGGCGAATGTTCCACCATCACAGGTACAGCCTATGGCGTATCAGGCGCAGTGGGTACACCCACGGGGTTTGGTGTTCATGCCTATAACTCAAATGCTTCAGGTACTGCATTGATCGGCTCCGGAAACGGAGTGGGTGCCAACTATATGGTCAATGGAAGCGGTGGGGCCTTCACCGGAAGCTCAACAGGAGCGCTCGCTCTGGGTACAACGGGAGGAAGCTCAACCGGCATGTTGGGGGTAAGCAATGGCGCCACCCTCACCACCCTGGTGACAGGTTCTGGTGTTTCAGGAAGCAGCGACCTGGTAGGAGTAGCCGGATGGGCAAGCTCATTTGCCGCGGCCGACCGGGCTGGCGGATATTTTGATGCCAACGCCGGCGCATCCTATGCCTACGTCGGAGCCATCACCTCGCTGGGAACCAACCGGAAAATTGAAGGCAACGGCACCGTTAATACAACCGTCAGGGATCTGAATAACAAGCTGGTGGTTCTTTCGTGTCCTGAATCGCCTGAAAATCTTTTCCAGGATTTCGGCAGAGGCGCGCTTGTTAATGGCAAGGCTCACATCGCGCTCGATCCGGTATTCAGCAAAAACATCAGAGTGGATGATATACATCCTCTTCGTGTATTTATACAGTTGGGTGGCGACTGCAACGGAGTATATGTGGACCATGAATCTTCATCGGGATTTGATGTAACGGAGCTTCAGCAGGGAGCTTCTTCAGCGCCCTTCACCTGGTTTGTTACAGCAAACCGTGCGGATGAACAGAATCCGGATGGTTCCGTAGCCCGGTATTCCGAAGAAAGATTCGCTCCCGCCATGGGACCCAAAGCTTCTGCCCGATCACAGATCCGATCCTTCGAAAATCCTGCTCCACAACCCGACGAGCATGAGCCTAAAGCCCTCCTGCCAGGAACAACCGAAAGAACCTCACCCAAAATTCCGAAATGAGCTGCTGACAAGATCAACAACCAAAAACCGTCAACATGAAACATCATAAGGCATATCTGCTCATCTGGATCCTGCTGCTGACACCTGCCTTTTTGTTTTCGCAGGGACTGCTTAACAATGGCGCTTATATCAGCCTCATGGGAGGTGCTTATCTGTATATTAACGGAGGAGCCGCAACAGGAAATTTTCAGAACCAGGACAACGGGGCTTTTACAGGAACGGTAGACAACCAGGGGACGATGGAAATTACCGGTGACTGGACGAATCTTTCAACCGGGAGGGTATTCAATGCCAGCACAGGCACGGTGGTGATGAGCGGCGCCAACCAGTTTATCAAGGGCACTTCCAGCACCTGGTTCAATCATTTAACCCTTACCGGATCGGGCACCAAAACGCTTAACGTACCTACGCTTACCGGTGGGGGATTTGCCGCTCCGGCAGGACTGCTCAACCTCACCACCGTTCCGCTCGATCTTAACAGCAACAAGCTTACTGTGAACAATCCTTTACCCGGCGCCGTAGTTAATACCACCGGATACATCATATCGGAAACACCGGCCGCCATCAATCCCAGCATCGTTCAATGGAACATGGGTGCGGTAAACGGCAGCTTCGTATATCCCTTCGGCGTAAGCGGGACACTCATTCCATTTACGCTCAATAAATCAGCCGGCACCGGCAATGTTTCCGTTTCCACCCGGGCTACCGCCTCACCGAATAATACTTCCTGGCAGGCTTCCGTGACCAACATGTACAGTGCCGTGATAGCAGGCCCGGGAGAAGTGCCGGTGGTTATCGACCGCTGGTGGGACGTGGAGCCCTCTTCACCGCTCACCGCCGCACTCTCATTTACCTACCGGGGATCTGAGAACACCACCACCTTCAATCCGACCGGAACCTTTGCGGCCCAGAACTGGAACAACGTTCAGTGGCTTCCGCCTGTAGGATCAGGACCCGGCGTACTGGCGGGCACTGCAGTTGTCACCACAACCCCCCAGGTGATCAGCAGCACACCATGGGTGCTGTCAAATCTTACTGCCCCGCTTCCTGTTGAGCTGCTTGAATTTACTGTAACCTGCCTGAGCAACAGCGAAAAATTAATTGAATGGTCAACCGCTTCCGAACATGGGAACCAGCACTTCACTCTTGAAAAAAGCAAGGATGGAATTTCGTATATAACGCTTGCCGGGATCCCTTCACAGGGTGATGCAACTAATGTTCAGCATTATACCTATCATGATTCCCAGAACGCTTCTGAGCTTTCATTTTACCGTCTTTCGCAAACCGATCTCAACGGTGATCAGCACCAGTTCAGCCCTGTTTCATCAAGAAATTGCGGAAATCAGCAACATACGGTAAGTGCGTGGTCTGATCATGGCGTGATCCATCTCGCAGCCTCAACCAGTGAAGAGAAGCTTTACCATGTTACGCTGTATGATTCGCGGGGACGACTTGTGTGGAACGGCAGCAGGGGATTTGGCGCTGCAGGCACTTCAGCGGAAATAGATCCGGGTTCCGTAAGTGATGGAATTTATTTCCTGGCGCTGGTCAACAGCACCGAATTATTTAACTACAGGCTTTTCCTGGCAAAATAAAATAAATCTTTTCAGATGATCATGCCGGCGCCCACCGTTTCATTTGTGTGCTCATCGATCAGGATGAGGCTTCCGGTTGTCCGGTTTTTCCTGTAGCTGTCGTAAAGAAGCGGCTGGGTGGTCCTGATCTGTATCCTGGCAATATCATTCATCTTTATCTCCTTGTCGTGCTCGAGGCGATGCAACGTGCTGATGTCAACCTTGTAAATAATTTCTTTTACAATGCAGCGGGCATCACGGGTGGTGTGCCTGATGGCATATTTTCCGCCGGCCTCCAGCTTTTTTTCATGCAGCCAGCAAACCATCATATCGATGTCCTGGTTGTTTTCAGGCTGGTTGTTTTCACGGACGATCATATCACCGCGACTTACATCGATTTCGTCTTCCAGCGTGATCGTCACGGACATCGGCGGGAATGCCTCCGCTACTTTTCCTTCAAAAGTCTCAATCGATTTAATGGACGATGTAAATCCCGATGGCAACACCACCACTTTATCGCCTGGCTTGAAAATACCTCCGGCAATACGGCCGGCGTAACCGCGGAAATCATGAAACTCATCATCCCGGGGCCTTACCACGAACTGAACGGGAAGCCTGCAATCCCTGTGATTGAGATCGCTGCTGATGTGGATATTTTCCAGCAGGTAAAGCAATGTCGGACCCTTATACCATTCCATGTTCCTGGAATGATCCACTACATTGTCGCCTTTAAGCGCACTGATGGGAATAAAATGAATGTCCTTTACTTCAAGCTTTGAAGCAAGCTTTTTATATTCCGTCACCACCGACTCAAAAGTTTCTTCATCGTATTCCACCAGGTCCATTTTATTTATGCAAACAATGATGTGCGGTATCTGCAGCAGGGAGGCGATAAATGAATGCCGGTTGGTCTGCTCCAGCACGCCCTTCCTTGCATCCACCAGGATCAGCGCCACATTTGCCGTTGAAGCACCGGTTACCATGTTGCGGGTATACTGGATATGGCCCGGTGTATCGGCTATAATGAATTTACGTTTGGGAGTGGCAAAATAACGGTAAGCCACATCGATGGTGATGCCCTGTTCGCGTTCGGCACGAAGCCCGTCGGTGAAATAAGAAAGATCGATTCCGTCTTTGCCTTTCAGGATGCTGGTTTGCTTGACGGCTTCAAGCTGGTCTTCAAAAATTGACTTGCTGTCGTAAAGCAGTCTTCCGATCAGCGTGCTTTTTCCATCGTCAACGCTGCCTGCCGTTGTGAAACGCAGGAGCTCCATGTTCAGATAATTATTTGTATTCTTTGGTGTCATCAGTCCGGTTGAATGTTAAAAATACCCCTGCTTCTTCCTGTCCTCCATGGCCGCCTCCGACCGCTTGTCGTCAGCCCTTGATCCGCGTTCCGTCGTGCGGCTTGCAGCAATTTCTTCTATGATCTCCATCACGGTGGAAGCCGGTGACAGCACCGCTGCCGTGCAGGTCATGTCTCCGACCGTACGGTAGCGCACACGCATGAGCTCGGTAAATTCCGATTCGCGCAATGGCAAATGCTCTGTCTGGGCCAGTATCATTCCGTCGCGGTAAAAGCACATCCGGTCATGCGAAAAATAAATTTCGGGAAGCGAGAGATTTTCCAGGAAAATATATTGCCACACATCCATCTCCGTCCAGTTGCTCAGAGGAAATACACGGAAATGTTCACCGATATTTTTTCTTCCGTTCAGCAGGTTCCACAGCTCGGGACGCTGGTTTTTCGGATCCCACTGTCCGAATTCATCGCGGTGTGAAAAGAATCTTTCCTTGGCACGGGCCTTTTCCTCGTCACGGCGGGCGCCTCCCAAAGCTGCATCAAACTTCATTTCTTCAATCGCATCCAGCAGGGTAACGGTTTGCAGCACATTGCGGCTTGCATTGGGACCCTTTTCTTCCTTTGCGCGGCCCTTGTCAATGCTGTCCTGCACCGACCGAACGATCAGGTTGGCGCCGATTGATTTCACAAGGTTATCACGGTATTCGATTGTTTCTGGGAAATTGTGGCCGGTATCGATGTGCATCAGCGGAAAAGGAATGGGTGCGGGATAAAATGCCTTGCGGGCAAGATGCGTCATCACGATAGAATCTTTACCACCCGAAAACAGCAGAACAGGCCGCTCAAACTGGGAGGCTGTTTCCCTGATGATATAGATAGCTTCCGATTCAAGCTCCTTCAGGTGATTTAACTGGTATAAGATCATATTCAGATTTTAATGGTATTCATAACTTGTTCTAATATCATACGGGTCGCCTCACCGGGTGATACCTGGTGTGTATGTACGGTTATCTCGGGAGATGGCGGCGGCTCGAAAGGAGAGCTGATACCGGTGAAATCTGTGATCTCACCTGCTCTTGCCTTTTTGTAAAGTCCTTTTACATCGCGTGCTTCGCAGATTTCAACAGGGCAATTTACAAAAATTTCGATAAACTCCCCGGGAGAAAGCAGTGCGCGGACCCGGTCACGGTCGGCCTGCAGCGGTGAAATAAACGCCGTAAGTACCACCAGGCCTGCATCGGCAAACAGCCTGCTGACCTCCCCGATCCGGCGGATATTTTCCCGCCGTCCCTCGATGCTGAAATCGACATTGCTGTTAAGACCATGTCGGATGTTGTCACCGTCGAGCAGGTAGGTGTGAATGCCACTTTCGAACAAGGCCTCCTCCACCATGCCGGCCAGGGTGCTTTTACCGGATCCCGACAGGCCGGTAAACCACAGCACTGCAGGCTTATGGCCGTTCAGACCTGACCTCCGCTCCCGTGTAACGGAGTATTGCTGCCTCACTATATGTAGCTTTTCGGTTGACAATGGCAATTTTGAAATTTCGAAACAATGATTTTACGGCGCGAAATTACGGCTAATCCCCAATAGTATAAGTCTTAAATGAGGTTTATCTTACGGCAATCACGGGGTTAGGTTGCCTGTAAATGACTCGCCGGCCGTCCCGGAGTTCCGGTTTGAGAACCTGAAAATGAAATACAGCAGGCCGGCCGTCAGCAAGGACGACAGAAGGAGCTGCCAGACCTCTCCCGCACCCGTGCCTATCTCGTCGGGATTAACAGCCGGAAAGAAAAAAGTGATCAGCACCTGCGACCCGTTAATGAGCAAATGCAGCAGCATGCTTAAACGAAGGCTACCGGTCCAGTCCACAAGGTAGCCAAGAAGGAGGCCCAGCGCAAACCGGGGAAGAAAACCGTAAAACTGCATATGCATGGCGCTGAACAGTACGGAAGTAAGAAATATGGCGATATGACGGTTTCTTACCACACCTTTCATCAGGGGCTGGATAAGCCCGCGGAAGAGCAGCTCTTCACCTATCGCCGGCAAAAGTCCGATGATCAGCAAGTTGATCAGCAGATCGCTTACCGTTGGCATCCTCATAAACGCTTCTGTCAGCGCCGCTGCCTTTGCTTCGCTGCTCTTCATCCATTCCTCCACGCCTCGCAGCGATCCGGGCAGCTGCATCTGCTGGTTCCATACCATCATCCAGTTGATCAGCGGAGTGGAAACCAGCACCAGGCCGAATATGGCGCCCACCTGCGGCCAGGAGGGATTGACCTCAAGCGACAGGCTGGCTGATGGCCGATCGCTGAAAGTATAGGCAGCAAAAAGCGGCGGCACTACAAAGGTACCGAAGGCAGTTACGCCCTGCATCAGCTTCATCGCGCCAAGCACGCGGGGATCATCCATTTGCGACAGCACGGCAAGGTCGGTCAGAAGGTTAATGCCGAAAAGAACCTTCACAAGAATGCCTGCCAGGATGGTAAAAACAAAGCCTCCCATAATCACCAGAATCACCGTTAAAACAAGCTGCTGGTAAGGCGATGCCTCTTTCCATATGCCCTGAACCTTCATTTTTTATACCTTTGCGGCAAAATTAGGCATTCACCGCAAACCATTTTCCGGTCCATGAAAATAGGCAATATCGAGCTGGGCGATTTTCCGCTGCTGCTGGCACCCATGGAGGATGTCAGTGATCCTCCTTTCCGTGCTGTATGCAAAGATGAGGGAGCCGACCTGATGTATACCGAGTTTATTTCGTCGGAAGGGCTCATCCGCGATGCAGTAAAGAGCACTCAGAAGCTGGATATATTCGAATATGAGCGCCCGATAGGCATTCAGCTTTTCGGAAGCAGCATCGACAGCATGAGAGAGGCCGGCATCATTGCCGACCAGGCCAGGCCTGATCTCATCGATATCAATTATGGCTGTCCGGTGAAGAATGTTGCCTGCCGTGGCGCAGGAGCCGCACTGCTTCAGGATGTTCCTAAAATGGTGCAGATGACCCAGGCCATTGTGAAGATCACCAGCCTGCCCGTGACAGTGAAAACGCGGCTGGGATGGGACGATCAGACCCGTAACGTGGAAGAGGTGGCTGAAAGGCTGCAGGATATAGGCATACAGGCTTTGTCGATTCATGGCCGTACCCGTTCGCAGCTTTATAAAGGTGAAGCCGACTGGACACTCATCGGCAAGATCAAGGAGAATCCACGCATCAGAATTCCCATTTTCGGCAACGGCGATGTTGACTCACCCGAAAAAGCCAGGCTGATGAAGGACCGGTATGGTGTGGATGGCGTGATGATAGGGCGTGCATCGATCGGCTATCCGTGGATATTCAGGGAGATCAGGCATTATCTCAACACCGGGGAGCTGCTGGAAGAGCCAACGCTCATGCAGCGCTACCTCACCTGCCGAAAACACCTTCAGAAATCCATTGAATGGAAAGGGACTACGGTGGGCATCGTTGAAATGCGGCGTCATTATGCGAATTATTTCAAGGGGTATGAAAATTTCAAGGAGTTCAGGATGCAGCTTGTCACCTGCAACGATGCGGATCGTCTTTTTGAAATCCTGGATGAAGTGCTGGGCTACTATTCCAATGAAAGCGCACTGGCAAGCTGATGTGTTTTTATTGTAAACAACCGCCACCGCTTTTTCCTGCTTCCGGCCCGCTATGCCCGTAAAGCCGCAGCCTGCAGGCAGGCTTTGACTTTACGGTTTATCGGGTTTGGCTTGCCTGCGCCGGTGTTTCATCGGTAGCTTTTTTTAATCCGGGTTTAAAAAAAATGTTTCCGGAAATTTTCAGCCGTTAAACTTTTCTTAAAATAAATTTCTGCAGAAATTTATTTATTCTCTGCGACGTTCATGATTGAAAATATTTTTCATGATCCACTCCTCATCCTACTGGAAAAACCATTTTCAGACCAACCTGGTTTGCAACCGCATCAACTGGAACCTTACCCCATCCATCAGTCCTGATGAAAAGCAGAAAATTCTTTATTCGCTGAAAGCGTGGCAGCTTGGTGAAACGAGTGAAGGAACGCAGCTTCTGGCTGCAGCCGGCCGATATGCCGTCAGGCACGGCGATGGGCCATACATGGGCGCCATCAGGCTTTTTATCAAAGAAGAGCAGAAGCATGGGAACAACCTTGGCCGTTATATCGATGCCATCGGAGAAAAACGGCTGAAACGTGACTGGGGTGATTCGCTGTTCCGTTTTATACGGCATCTAAACACCAGCATGGAGCTCTGGACCATAACGGTGATCATGGTTGAAGCGGCAGCACAGATCTTTTACCAGTCCATACACGATGCAACAAAATGCCTGCTGCTGAAAAGCATCTGCCGCGACATCCTGATCGATGAGGCCCATCATGTGAAATTTCAGGACGAACGCCTGTATCTCATCTTCCGCGAAAAAAGCTTTTATGCAAAAGCATTTTCACTGCTTTTTTATTCCATCCTGTTTTTCGGAACCATCCATGCCATCTGGTTTGGACATGGCAAAGCCATGCGCGCAGGTGGCGTATCGAGAAAAGATTTTATGCGCCAGATGTACTATAAATTTTTTAAAACGCTTAAATTCATTCATGCGCCCCACGAAGATGAACGGCTGGCGGGCGATGCTTTGCTAAGCTATCTGGAGCCTCTGTCGTAACCGGAAGAAAACAAAAAAGGCTGCCTTCATCAGACAGCCTTTTGTTTTGGTCAGGATCAAAGACCCGCCGCTTAAAATTCTTTCATCAGAATACGATCAGCTCCCTGATCACCTCATGGTCATCATCAGAAAGGCTGACCATGTAAACACCTTTGCCGTAACGGCCGATGTCCATGCGTTTTACGGTTTCACCAACAACCGAATTCATCGTTTCCTGCTGGATAACCTGTCCGAGCGTGTTCATAACCTTTAAGGTATACGAAGAAGCTTTTTTGGAAGTGAGCTTAACCGAAAACTCTCCGTTGTTCGGGTTCGGGAAGATGTCGAGCAGCGCTCCGCCGGCAATGTCATTCACACCCTGCACGCTGCAGGTATCCCAGGCTGTTACCTGTGTGCGACCGGTGTTGCAGGTGAAGGTGGTAAACACCCAGTTGTAGAAGAAGTAGTAATAGCCCGGCAATCCTGCATTGCTACCTGTAATGTTGATGCCGGTGCTGATATACGGATATACTGCACCGCTGGTGTTACGGTAAAGATCAACAAGCCCGCGGCACTTGATGAAATAGTCGGTGCCCGGATAAAGCGTGAAATTAACCGTTATGGTCTGAAGCGAATTCGGCTGCGCCTGTATGAAGATGGTTGTATCGATAAGCGTATTTCCCTGCGCATCGAGCACTTCAATCGTACGGTCGCCATCTGAATTGCAATAAACATCCACGGTATTCAGCACAAGCGGCGTGAGCACATCAAAATATAATCCGCGTATATCGTTGGCCGTGAAAAATGCACCTGCACCTATCACGTTGCCGTTTGCTCCGGCATAGTCGATCGCACCTGCAGGAAAATCCTCGTCGACATAAAAATTAGTCGAAGCACTGATGTTTGGCGAAAAGCTGTTTCCGGTTGCCAGCATGTTGCCGCCACCCGGTGCATCCCACCAGCGCAGTGTTCCGCTGCCGGATCCCGTGGCAGAAAGGTTCACCACACCCGGACCGCAACGTACACCGTCGGTTCCCGTGGGCGCACTGAAAGGAGATGAGCTGATGGTGATAAAATTATTGTAGGTAACCGTATCGCCGCCGTTGGTATTCACAACAGACAGCGTTACAGGGTAAGTTCCCGGCGTATTGAAATAAGTTACAGGATTCTGGGCGGTTGATACCGACGGAATTCCACCGGGGAATGTCCAGTTCCATGAGGTAGGCTGACCGGCTGAGTAATCGGTGAACTGAACTGCCGTACCCGGGCAGGCGATCTTGGTATCGGATCCAAAAGCCGCCACCGGCGCATAGGTGCCCGGGATGTACAGCGGCGATTCCCAGATACCGCGTCCATAAGTAGACGCACGGAGCATACCTGTCGGATAAAAAATATGAAGCTGCGTGACGATCACTTTTGGCAGACCGTTGTAAAAAGGCTGCCAGACACTGAGCGAAGCATCTTTGTAAAACACGCCGATGTCGGTACCTATATATAATGCATCGTTTGAATTGTCGACAAACGTTATGCAGTTGACCGGTACATTGGGAATGGACGCAGAAAGGTTGGTCCACGTAACGCCCTGGTCGATTGACTGGAAAACCTTATTGGTGTTGGTATAGCCGCTGTAGGTGATCCAAACCTTATCGGGATCGGTGTTGCTGCAGGTGATGCCGGTAATGGTTCCCGAAGGCATGCCTGTAACGGCAGTCCATGTAGCACCGCCATTGGTGCTCTTCTGAAGTCCACCGGCACGTGACACCCAGACAATCTGGTTATTGGCCGGGGATACGGCAATTGTATTGATGGTTGCTGTTCCGCTGAAGTTGCTCACCTTGGCCCACGCCGTTCCTCCGCCAACGCCTTTCCATACGTTGATAAGTCCCAGCCAGATGGTTCCCGGCGTTACCGGATCCTGGATCCATGGTGTTACCCATGCCCCCACTTCTGTTGTATTGGGACCTATGGGGCTGAAGCTGGCTCCCCCGTTTGTTGAGCGCATAAGCGAGCCATTGTAAAATTCGGCCCACATGTTTTGGTCGTTGTTGTAATCGATAAAGCACAGCATGCCGTCGCCGCCCATGATCTGGGTCCAGCTGGTGCCGTTATAACGGTTGGTCCCGTTGTCCTGCCAGCCCTGTATGAGAAGGTTTGGATCCGTCGCCGACTGACCGAAGCCATACATTTCAGAAATCTGCAGGCCGTCGCTCAGGTCTGTCCATCCCGAACCGCTGGTAGTGGTGCGGAAAACACCTCCGTCACTGGTGACGAAATAGGTGGAGGGTCCTGTGAAAATAATGTCATGGTAATCCACATGCGTGAATCCGCCATTTTGCGACCAGGTGGTTCCGCCGTTGGTTGATCGAAGGAAATCGGTCTGACCTCCCAGAAGCACTTCATTGGCATTGGTTGGTGAGGCGGCAATGCACAGGTCATACCATTGCTGGTTTCCCAAAGCAGGCGTGCTCGGGCTTGTCCAGCTTACGCCGCTGTTGGTCGACTTGTAAAATCCTTCCGTTCCGTAATTCGGTGCAGGTAATCCGACAATCATATAAACCAGATTCGGATCGGCAGCAGTAACGGCAATGGCCATGCGGCTTACATTGGTAACCACCGGAAGTCCCGAAGTGATGAGGTTCCATGTCTGTCCGTTGTCTGTAGAGCGATAAAATTCAGCACCACAGGCATAGATCGTGGTGGGATCACCCGGCTTAAATTCCATGTCCTTGAATGAGCCAACCTGCACCTTGGTAAAGGTGGCGGCTCCGTCGGTGCTGCGGTAAATACCAGCCGATGTGGCAACCAGAATGGTGCTCGAGTTATTCGGATCGATGAGAACCTTGCTCATCTGCCTGTAATTGGCAGTGTTGAATGAAAGTCCCGTGGTATTCCAGGTGGCTCCGCCATCGGTTGTGCGAAGCAGTCCGACGGTATACGTATCACCTGCATCACCGTCGCCGGTAGCGAGGTACATAATATTGGTGTTGTTGGCATCGATGGCGATATCCGTACAGCCAATCACCTGGGCGATCTGATCGGTATTGGTTGCCCAGGTTGCACCGTTGTCTGTTGACTTCCACAGGCCGCCGGCGGGTGATCCGACAAAAATATTCTGTGAATTGGTGGGATCAACTCTTACGAAGTTAAGCCTGCCGGCGCCTCCGCCATTCGACGGAACACTGGTGGTTGGCCCGATCAGGGTCCAGCTTCCTGCCATGGTGGTCTTGTACATTTCCTGGTACTTTTTGTATTCCTTCCAGGCAATGGACGGATCAAAACGCTGGCCGGTAGCTGAAATGCGTGGTTGCATGAACCATTCCCACCGCTTATACTGGAAATAGCCCGGCACTTCCATTTCATCGAGCTCGCTTTCAGACCTTAACTTGCCTTTGGCGATGCGCTTTTTTTCGCGCTCAATCTCCCGGTCTTTTTTAACGTAATATTTTTTGAAGGATTTCTGAACCTCGAAAAAGTTGACGTTCGGATCTTTCATCTTTTCAACCCAGTCCTGGGCGTGCATGGAGGTAGTTGCGAGGATCGCCGCAAGGAGAAACCCAGCAAAAAGGTAAAATTTTTTCATGTATCTATTAAAATGTTGGTTAACAATTGTAAAAGGATATCAAAAGTAAGTAAACAAATCGGGATAATAAAATGATGCTGCAGGGGTGATATGCGTGGAACCGGCTTTTTTATTATCTGTTATGATTACCCCGCTGGCCTGATCTTTTAATCGTTTGTAGCTATCTTTGAGCCATGGCCTCCCGACGTGATTTCAACAGCAATGGTAAGCTGAAAACAGAATCCAGAAAAGTTAAAGTCAGCCGGGAAAGTGTGCGCCAGGCGCTGATTCTTTTTTCCTATCTCAGGCCATACCGGGGCAGGTTCATACTGGCACTGATCTGTATCGCCCTCTCGGCTTTTACCACCAGTCTGTTTCCGCTTTTCCTGGGCAAGATGATCGATGCGGCAAGTCCGGGTACCGAAGTGCCGGGAATGACAGGCAACATGAGTGAAAAATTCGGCTTCGGCATCAAAGACATTCACTGGAGCCTTAATACCACGCTGCTTCTGATTTTCCTTCAGCTCGGCATACAGACCGTTTTTTCGTTTATGCGCGTGTACCTGCTGACTGAAGCGGGAGAAAAATCGCTGGCGGATATGCGAAAGGATGTATACAGCAAGCTGCTTACCATGCCTATGACATTTTTTTCAGAGAAGCGGGTTGGAGAGCTGAGCAACCGCATCTCATCCGATCTGTCGCAGATACAGGATGCCATCTCCATGACGCTGGCGGAATTCCTTCGCGGTATTTTTATGATGGTGATCGGCCTGGGATTTATTTTCTGGATCAGCACCCGCTTGGCGCTGGTGATGCTTGCCGTGGTTCCCGTGGTTGCCATACTGGCTGTATTGTTCGGAATACGCATCCGCAAGATGGCGCGAAAGGCACAGGACCAGCTTGCCGACAGCGGCACCATCGTGCAGGAAACTTTTCACGGCATCTCCATCGTCAAATCTTTCACCAATGAATGGTATGAGATCAGCCGCTATGGGAAAAGCATTTACGCCGTGGTGGATACTGCCATCGCCAACGCCAGGTATCGCGGTGCGTTCATTTCATTTATGATCTTCAGCGTGTTCGGCACCATCGCATTTGTGATGTGGTATGGCGCCACGATGATCAAAAGCGGAGAGCTGACCATCGGATCGCTGACCATGTTCGTTATCTTTTCCATGTTTGTAGGCGGAACGTTTGCAGGTTTCGCTGATATCTTCGCGCAGCTTCAGAAGATACTCGGTGCCACCCAGAGCATACGCGAAATCCTGCGCGCTGACGGAGAGCCTGTAGCGCTCAAGCCTGCTGTTGTAACGCCGGAGCATGTGCTAAAAGGCCAGGTCCGTTTCGACCAGGTGGCGTTCAGCTATCCCGGACGCAAGGATGTTCCTGTTCTGCGCGACGTATCATTACAGGCATCCAACGGTGAACAGATTGCCATTGCAGGGCCCAGCGGGGCAGGCAAAAGTACGATAGCGGGCCTGCTGCTTCGCTTTTATGAGCCCGACAGCGGCGGTATTTATTTCGACGGACGACCGGCTGCAAGCTTTCCGTTGTCGGAGCTGCGCATGCAGATGGCTTTTGTTCCACAGGAAGTGATCTTATTCGGGGGCAGCATTCGGGAAAATATCGCTTACGGAAAAACAGATGCAACAGATGATGAGATCATGGAAGCTGCGAAAAAAGCGCATGCGCATGAATTCGTTTCGCGTTTTCCGGAGCAGTATCAGACCATTGTTGGCGAGCGCGGCATTAAGCTCAGCGGAGGACAAAGGCAGCGCATCGCCATTGCGCGTGCCATTCTTAAAGATCCTGCTATACTGATTCTTGATGAAGCTACCTCATCCCTCGACAGCGAGAGCGAGCAGCTTGTGCAGGATGCGCTGGAATACCTGATGAAAGGCAGGACGTCTTTTGTGATTGCGCACAGGCTTTCCACGATCCGGAATGCCGATAAAATAATTCTGATAGATAAAGGTCATGTGGTTGAAAGCGGTACACACCAGCAGCTCATGCGCGGGAACGGGCTATACCGGAAGCTCAATGACATGCAGTTTGAGTTCGGAAGCATAAATGCTGCTGCTGCCGTACATGAGGATGAGACCGACAGCGAAAGCGATGAGATCCCGCTGCTGTAATCTACAAGCTGATTTTCCAGATCAGATTCGTATGTCAGATAGAGTGTGGTCATCCTGATTTTTTATTAACAGGAGAATAATTTCAGCTATCCCATCCTATCTTGGCTTTTCAATCTTAAAAACCCATTTAACATGTCAACCGAACAAAACAAAACGATTATCAAAAAACTGTTTGAGCAGGTGATGAATGAGCGCAGGCTGGATCTCACCTCAGAAATTATCGCTCCGGGATTTGTGAATCATGGAATTGCCAACGCAAAGCCGGGTCCGGAAGGATTCAGGGAAGTGATCGGCCAGTTCCTGGAAGGATATCCGGATATGAAGATCAATCTTCAGCAGGTGATTTCGGAAGGCGATACCGTGGCAACCATGGGCACCTGGACTGGCACCAACAGCGGCTCCTTCATGGGCATGCCGGCAACGGGAAAAAAAGTGCAGGTTGGATTTGCAGACTTCTGGAAGATCAAAGATGGCAAATGCATTGAAAACTGGGTCCAGATGGACATTGCAGGACTGATGCAGCAAACCGGAATGATGCCGGCCACGGCCTGAGAAATCGAAAGTGCGAGCCTCCTCCGGGAGGCTTTTTAATATACCTGCGGCAGACAAAACAGGTGGCCTTTTGAAACATGGCCGGGGATCTGCAGAAAGCACCTTTCCCGCACAGGCGTTTCAGGCCAGGCCTGATGGAACGCAAAGGCGGAGCCTTGCAGTGAACAGCAGGACTCCGGCTGCGATAAGCAGGACTGTTTGCCTCCCAAAAAAAATCAATCGGATGTGCGTCCTGCAAACGGTGCCCGTTTTTCCAGATGCAGGAGGATCTTTTCTACATTTTTTTTTACCGCTTCCGCGGATTTCAGGTTATTGATGTAGCGCTGGATCTCTTTTTTCCTGTAAGGCGGCAATGTTTCAAACCTGGCTTTTGCCAGCGGATGATTGCCGAGCATTTTTTTAAGCGCCGGATGCATGACGGTGATACGGGGAGAGGAATCAAACTGCAGCTTGACTACGGCCATGTCGCCCACATCGATACCTGCTGATTTTCGCATTGGTGTGTTCAGATACAGACGCCAAAGCGAGCGGTATTTAACGATATGTTGTATAAACGGCTTTCCGTTGAGCGTTCCTTTCACCGGCAACGGCCCCGCTGTTTTTCCCGATCTTTTCATCAGCGCTGCCAGCACATCAGCGGGAACTTCCACGTAAGGATTGATGCCAATAATATTAATGACTGCAGAAAATGAAGGCATAATTTACATTCTGATGCCATAAAAATATCATTAATTCTATTTGCTAACTTTACCCTAACATCAAATTCAAACTCCATGAAAATACCTGCATATTTTTTTGCATGGCTGCTGAGCATTTCTTTCGCTTCGGCACAGACCTTTGAATGGGCGGCACAGTTCGGCGGAAATGATTATGAAACCGGAGAAGACATTGCCACAGATGCTGCAGGAAATGTTTACCTGGTCGGAATTTTTAACGGTGCGGGCGATTTTGATCCGGGCGTTGACACCGCATTGTTAAGCTCTGCCGGAGCCCAGGATGTATATGTTGCCAAGCTCGATTCAATGAAAAATCTGATATGGGCTGTACGGGCAGGCGGTGCACAGCAGGATTTCGCCTACGCCATTTCTGTGCACAACGATGATGTTTACGTAAGCGGCCGCTTCAGGGACAGCGTTGACTTCGATCCCGGACCGAATATTTCCATGCTCGTTGCTGCGGGAGGAACGGATATTTTTATTCTGAAGCTCGACACCTCCGGCACATTCGGATGGGTGAAACAGGTTGGCGGCAGCGGCGATGATGTGGCGGAAGACATGACTGCCGATCATGACGGGAATATTTTAGTATGCGGGCAGTTCCAGGATACGGCAGATTTTGATCCGGGTGCCGGAACATATTCCATTATCAGCGCCGGCTCAGCCGATGCCTATGTGCTGAAGCTCGATTCGGCCGGAAATCTCATATGGGCTAAAACTTACGGGAACACACCGGGACAGTTTGCGAACAGCATTGCCGTGAATACCGTCAACGATGTTTTTGTTACGGGATCATTTTATGGAACAACGGATTTTGATCCTGATACAGCTGCATCTTTCAACATGTCGACAACAGGATTCAACTCCAATGTTTATGTTCTTAAATGGAGCGGTGCAGGAAATTTTATTTGGGCCGTTAACATGGGAAACAGCAGCGGTGGCGATACAGGATATTCGATTGACACAGATCCGGCTGGCGATGCGGTGGTGACCGGCTCGTATTTCGGAACCGTTGATTTTGATCCGGGCAACGGAACTTATAACCTCACCTCCACCGGCAGCAACGGTGATGTATTTATAATAAAGCTCAACGGCGTGACCAGCGCTCTGGCATTTGCAAAAAGCATTGGAGGTTCAGGACTGGACCAGGCATATGACCTCGATGTGGACGGCGCCGGAAATATTTTTGTCACCGGATTTTTCAGTCTCACCTGCGACTTTGATCCTGATACGGGCGCTTACAATCTTACCGCTTCCGGTCCGGGCGACATTTTCATTGCGGAATTCGACAACACCGGAATTTTCGACTGGGTAGCGGCCATTGGTGGAAGCGACAATGATTTCGGCCGGGGCGTTCAGGCAGTCGGCGCCAATTTATATGCAACCGGTGTATTCGCGTTCACAGCCGATTTTGATCCCGGCCCAAATGCTTACAACATAAGCTCATTCAGCACTTCGTCCGATCCGTACCTCCTGAAACTCGGATTATGCCACCCCTCGTCATCCTCTCAGATCCTTGATCTCTGCCCGGGCGACAGCATACTGGCGGGAGGGTCATACCAGACACAACCGGGCACTTACTATGACGTATATCCCTCTGCATCGGGCTGTGACAGCATCGTTACCGCTAACGTACAATATACGTTTATCGCCGATATCGGAAGTGATGCCGGCATTTGTCCCGGACAGCCATTCGTTCTCGATGCGGGCATCCTGAATGCCTCTTATTTATGGAGCACAGGCGACACCACACAAACAATAACCGTCACGGCTCCGGGAACTTACTGGGTAAGCATCCTGTACCTCAACTGCATGCAGCATGACACCATTGTGCTTTCACCCCTGAACGCTCCGCAGGTTACACTCGGCAACGATACACTTATATGCCTCAACCAGTCCGTTACATACGATGCCGGGCCGGGCTTTACTTCATATTTCTGGTCGAACGGCAGCACCTTGCAAACCCTTACTATCAATGGCTCATCAGGAAGCGGATTTTACCTGGTGGCGGTGACAGTAACGGATATCGCAGGATGCTTCGGAAGCGACACGGCAAATGTGACCGTAAGCGAATGTGCAGGAATTGCAGAAGAGGACGCACCGGTGTTCGTCAGCATCGGCCCTGTTCCGGCCGATGAATACGTTGCCATCGCTTCAGCAACACCCATAGACGGATGGAAGCTGGCTGACATTACGGGGCATTATATTTCAGAAAAAGAGACCAAAGGAAATTCCGGGATCATACCGTTGGATCATATCGCACCCGGCATTTATCTTTTGCAGATCAGGACAGGCCATTCATGGCAAACCAAAAAGCTGCTGGTGATTCATGCGCCATAAAAATTCCGCCGGACCAATAATATGGGGAGGCATTCAGCTGACCATCATTCAGGTTTGCGGATTTTTATTCCGCTTAACGATTTGATTCTTGTTTCTAAGACTGTTGTGCTTTACGCTATCCTATTGATTGAAGAAACTCCATGAACCATCCAATATTTAACTATTCGTTAAGGATGATAGCTGGAAAAGTTAATACTTTAGCGCAAAATCTCCATTCCTCATGTGTTTTCAGGCTGCTACCCACAGGCTTTCCATTGTTATTCCGGCATTGCTGCTGCATGTGCTTTGTCATGCGCAGTCATCCATTTCTGTCAAGGTCACCGGAAGGGATCACGAAGCGTTAACGGGTGCTGTGGCAGAGCTGCGCCAGGTTAAAGATTCCTCGCTGGTAAAAGCTGCTGTGGCAGATGCAACCGGTCTTGCTGTTTTTGAAAACATCAAGGCGGGTCAGTATTTTATCAAAGCGAGCTTTATCGGCTATGTGCCATTCCGATCAGAAGCAGTTTCGTTTGATGGTGCCCATCCGCTCCCGGTCACTGAAATTACGCTGACCGAATCGACCGTTCAGCTAAAGCAGGCCGAAGTTTCCGCTTTCAAGCCGCTTATTCAGGTAAAGGCCGACAAAACTGTTTTCAATGTAGAGAGCAGCATCAACGCCACCGGCAACACGGCTTACGAACTCTTGCAAAAGGCGCCGGGTGTGGTGGTTGACAACAACGACAACATTTCACTCAAAGGCCGCGGAGGTGTTATGGTGCAGGTTGACGGCCGCTCCACTCATTTGTCGGAAACCGACCTGGCCGATTATCTGAAATCCATTCAAAGCACCGATGTTGAATCGATCGAGCTCATATCCAATCCATCTTCCAAGTATGATGCGGAAGGAACAGCTGGCATCATCAACATCCGACTTAAGAAAAATAAAAATTACGGCACCAACGGTTCCGTTACGCTCGGCTATGCCACAGGCAGGTATTCCAAATACAACACCGCCATCTCACTTAACAGCAGGTCGAAGAAACTGAATTTCTTCAGCAGCTACAGCAATAACTGGGGCGATCGCGCCAATGATTTTTTCCTGTACCGGGAGCAGAATCCCTACATCTTCACACAGTCATCCGTTTCCACGAGAAGCGGGCTAAATAATAATTACAAGGCCGGTCTGGACTATACCTTAAACCGGAAAAATACACTCGGCCTGATGGTAAACGGCAACTACAGCGACATTAAGGTTCGCACCAAAAACCGGAACCTGATCAGTGATTATGCCACCAACACCATCGACAGCATTCTTCAGTCGGATCAGGAATCAAAAAACCATACGAATAATTTCAACCTGAACCTGAACCATCATTATACGGATACATCGGGCCATGAGCTCACCACGGATTTTGATTTCGGGTATTACGACGGCAACCGCAACACCTATATTCCCAACGTATATACATTGCCGGATTATGAAACTCCGCTTTCATCGAGCTATTTCAGGTCGGTAACGCCAACCCTTATACGCATATACACGCTTAAAACAGATTATTCCCAGCGTTTGCTCGGAGGAAAGATCGGAGCGGGCTTTAAAACCTCCTTTGTAAACACCGACAATACTTTTGATTTCCTGAATATCGTGGACGGCAATGAAACCCTCGATGAAAACAGGAGCAACCACTTCGTATACGGTGAAAATGTAAATGCACTCTACCTTAATTTTGAAAGGGCCGTGAAAAAGTTCGATTTCCAGGCAGGGGTCCGGATGGAAAACACGCAAAGTGAAGGCGATCTTAAGACAGCCACCACAGCCGACGATAAGAACGTTAAACGAAATTACACAGATTTCTTTCCGAGCGCCGGCATTACCTTCAATGCGAACCAGAACAACTCCATCGGTCTTGTTTACAGCTCGCGTATCGACCGGCCAAACTACCAGGAGCTGAATCCATTCGAATACAAGCTCGACGAGCTGAGCTTTATGAGAGGCAACCCTTTTCTCGATCCCCAATATTCAAATAAGATCGAAGCATCCTATACCTATAAATACACCACCACCATCAGCGCAGGCTACAGCCGCACCACCGATTTCTTCGCCAAGATCGCCGATACCATTCCCGGTGGTAAAAGTTACCTGACCACCAAGAACCTGGCTACCGAAGATGTGTTCAGCATCAACCTCAGCGCTTCACGCCAGCCGGCCAGGTGGTACAGCGTTTATGTAAATGCCGGACTGAATAACCAGTCGTATGACGCCGATTTCGGTGAGGGCAAAACCATCCATACTTCTTTTACGCTTTTTAATTTCTATGCTCAGAATACCTTTAAGCTCCCCTATGGCTTTACGTTTGAGCTTTCGGGATGGTTCAACAGCGGTGGCATCTGGGGCGGCGCTTATAAGACAGATGCCCAGGGATCGCTCGATGCAGGCTTGCAAAAAAAGCTTTTTCATGACCAGGCTACATTCAAGGTTTCCGTTACGGATATTCTCGAAACTGCGCCCTGGAGTGCAATCAACACCTATGCTGGAATTGTCAGCAGCGCCAACGGTAACTGGGAAAGCCGGCAGCTTCGCCTTTCTCTTACATGGCGCTTCGGCAACAGGCAGATGAAGAATATCAGGCAGCGGGCATCCGGCAGCGAACAGGAGCAGAAAAGGATCGGCGGAGAATAACCGACACAGGCATCGTAAGTCTGACGTGTCATAAAAGGACATCATTTTTTTTTAACCTAATGCCATCCCTTTTTTTACCATAATTAATAGGTAATAACGAACTGTTTCTCCGGCATATTTTTTTATGACGATTGATCATCATGAAGAATTTTGTCCGCAAACAATTCTTCGAAGCTGAAGAACGCAAACGCCTGCCTCAGCTGAAGAATGAGTTTGGCAAAAACAAGGAACTTCCGTTGGGTTACGAGCTGCAGGCCCTGCTGGCCCTTTCGTGCTATCCTGATCTGAGCGACATCAGCATTATTTTCCGGTTTGTGAAAGCCGATATTCCGCTTATGACAAGGGTGAAGCCTTCCACTTTTCATCTGGCTCCGGGGCGAAGGATATACGTAGTGAACATCACCAACCAGATAAAAAAAGACCGTGAAGCCATCCTGTTTGAAAATATTGATTTTAATATGCAGGTTGGAGTCCTTGCTCATGAGCTGGCCCATGTAACCGACTACCTTTCAAAATCATCCCTGCAGCTGTTTAAAACCGCGCTGTTGTATCCGGTAAAATCTTACAAACAAAGGCTCGAACGAACCATGGATATCGAGACCATTCATCATGGGGCCGGTTACCAGCTTCTCGATTTTGCAAAATACGTAAGCAGTCTTCAGCCACAGCACCCGGATGATAAATATTTCAGTTCCTATTTCAGCTTTTATCTCACCCCTCTTGAAATCGAGACCTGCATGCAGGGTGTGGAAGGTTACCGCAAGCAGCAGCAGGAATTGCATTTGCAGTAAACAGATTGCGTTTTACTATGGTTTGGGGAACTTTATTTATAATCCCCGGTCACCATGTTCATCAGCAGAAAAACAATGGCGATGATCCAGGGGCCTCCCGCTACAAGCAGTGCCATTTTCTGATTCGCCTTTACAATGGAATAATAAAAACCGGCGATGCCCATGGCAAGATAAATGCCGCCAAAAATTCCCGTGGTGGTAAGCGAATATTTTGTTGTCTGAAGCATGCCGAATACATTCAGGAAACAACGGAGCGCAAAATAAATATTGGCAGCTGACAGGAAGAGGGCGAGGTATTTCATCGTTATTCAAAAATTGGCCATGATATAAAAACTTTCATCTCGGGCGATTATTGAGCTGAAATTACGGTATTTTTTTTTCAATGAGAACAGGAACACCGGTGTTCATTCCAGCATGTGGATCACGGATTGATACTTACAGAAACGGGTAGCGGCAGCAAACCTGAAATGATCAGAGCAATATTAATTTTTTATAAACCTACCGAACCTGATCTGTCTTCCGCTGACTATTTTCACATCATACATTCCGGCCGGTAGGTGGGAAACAAATATGCATGCATTGAGTCCGCTTAGATTTTCCTGTGTCAGGCGCTCCACGCCGAGCGCATCATATATAGTTATCCTGGCCGGATGTATATTGTCAGGCAGCTGAAAGTTTATTTTTTCAGCTGCCGGGCTGGGATAAATATTAATAAGACCATCTCCTCTTCCGGCGAATACTGAAATGGTGACTGACAAAGCGGTCTTTCCGTCGAGGTCAGCCTGTCGAAGGTAATAGTATGCCGTATTCGTGATGCGGTGGTCATCCGTAAAATGATATTCACGGTATGAGCTGCTGTTACCCGCAGCAGGCAGCCGGCCGATTGAATAAAAATATTTCCTGTCATCGCTTCGCATCACATCAAAAAAATCAGAATTGATTTCTGAAGCGGTCGTCCAGGTAAGTTCATTGGTGTTTGACAATTCATTGTGATACCCATTGAACCCGAGGAGCTCCACCGGCAGTGTACCGGTAACCTGAAGGTCGGTTTCCCACAGACCGCGGCCATAGGTTGCGGCACGAAGCTTCTGCGCAGGATAAAATATATCGAGGTGGTTGACAATCACATTAGGGAGACCTGTATTAAAAGCCGACCAGTCGGCCATGCCGGAATCCCGGTAATAAACCCCGAAATCAGTTCCTATATACAATGCATCGGCGCTGTTGTTCTCATACACTATGCAGTTGACCGGCACGTTGGCAAGGGTTCCGGAATAATTGCTCCACGTAGCGCCTCCATCAGCTGATCTGAATACTTTGTCGCCGGAAGAATATCCCGAGAACGTAACAAATACTTTTTGCGGATCCTTATTGCTGACAGTTATATACGTAATTGCGCAGGCGTTTACCGGAAGCCCGGCCGTGATATCGGTCCATCCTGCTGCATTGTTGACTGACCGGACCAACTTTCCGCGTTTGGCAGCATATATATAATTTGTATCGGCAGCGGTAACCGCCACCGCGATAACACTGTCAATGGAGCCAGCCGAAACATTATTCCAGCTCATAAAAATGCCACCGTCGACCGAACGCTTCACGCCTGCGGTGCAGCCGATATACATGGTTTGCGGGTTAACCTGGTTCATCACGTAAGGCGCTATCCACATGCACTGCCCCGGGGATGCAAGCACAAAATTATTTCCTCCGTCTGTTGATTTCTGCAAATTGCCATATGGTGCGCACACGAAAACATTCATCGAATTGGTATAATCGACCAAAGGCTGCATGCCATCGCTCCCGAACACCTGGGCGATGGTGCTGACGGTTCCATCCCACCTTATACTAGCGCAATCCTGTGTTCCATAGTATATCGTATCGCGGTTGAAAGGATTGTTTGCCAGGCGGTAGAGCTCGCCGATCTGCAAACCATCGCTGATATCACTCCAGCTGGCACCGTCATTCTGGGTCACAAAAATGCCGCCATCGGTCATGGCATAAAGCTGGCTTCCGCTGCCGGGGGAGTAAGAAAGGCGTTTTACATCCTGATGGATGTAATTTGCCGCCAGCGGATTATTGTATGCCGATGACGCGGCCCATGACAGTCCTCCGTCGACGGTTTTTACGGTGCTTTGTCCTCCTACGTGCACTTCAAGCTTGTTCGTTTTCGAAACAGCTATAGCCCGGTCATAATATCCATAAGGAGAAACAAGCGGATCGGGATTGGTCATGGTAACGAAAGTATTTCCGCCGTTTACCGACTTTTTGAATCCGGCCACCGGACCCCACAAATAAATAAAAGAGGTATCGGCAGGTGTGACACCCAACGACACCCTTGTTGCTATCATGTTTGGATAACCTCCACCCTTATACGACCAGTTGACTCCATTATCATTCGATCGCCACAAGCCAAGCCCATCGGTGGCATACACGACATTGCTGTTGAGCGGGTTGAATTCGATGCTGTAAAAAGTGCCGGCCTTTACGTTTACCCAGGCCCCGGCCCCACCGGCCGTATTGCGCCAGATACCTGTATTGGAAACAAGCAGTAGCGTAGAAGGCGAAGCAGGATCCAGGATAATCTGCTGCGGATACATCAGCTGTGACTGTACATATGAAAGGCCTGTGGGATTCCATGTCAGTCCACCGTCAGTTGATTTAAACACGCCTGCACTAAAATGTCCCTGAAGTGTTTTAAAAAAATTAGGAATTCCTGCGAAGTTATCTCCTGTAGCCAGATAAATATTATTTGTATTGACCGGGTCGATGGCAATGCCTGCAATACTCAGGGAGGGCAACTGGTCGGTGTTGAGCACGAACCATGAAGCTCCGCCGTTGGTACTTTTCCAGACTCCGCCGCATGCTGTTCCAATAAATATGGTGGCAGAATTGCCTGGCATGAAAGCCATGCAGTTAACCCTACCAGCTCCTACCGAGCTTCCTACAGGTATTACCGGGGCTGCAAGGTTAATCCAGTTTCCCGTGGCCGGTTTACTGCCATGCTGAACCGGGAAGTCTGCTCCCGTTTTTTTGCTTTGGTACTCCTTCAAAACATTTTCCACGAGCGGAAAAGCACCCGAAGGATAAACACGCTGCTCATTGAACCATTCCCATCGCCTGAACAGATTGTAACCTGGAATCTCGTCACCGGATTCAATGGTGTTTTCATTCACCATTTGATTTTTCCGGTTAAGCAATTCCTGGTCCTTCACATAATTTCCGAAGGCCCGGCTAACCTCGTAAAAATCCGGAGTGGACTCCTTATCCGGTGAACCGGGTAAATATTCAGGCAGGAGCCATGGCTGCGCATTTGACAGGCTGGCTGTGAACAGGCAAAGGATAAGGGTATATCTTTTAAGCATTCAGGCAGGATAACCAATTATACCCGGTGATAAAAAGCAGCGTAAAACAGTGTGCGGGCTTCTTTCAAAGATAGTGAATTGACGGGCCAAAAGCAAATTTATATCTCACTGTTGCAGAAGGATACCTTCACGTGCTCAGCATCCACAGCCGTCAGTTGCTGAAGACTGCTTTAAGGAAAGATTAACTACAAGGTTATTTAAGCATCCGGCCATTCAGAGTATCTTGGCGCTTTGTTTATACTGATGATCAGAAATTTACTCCTCTGTCTTTTTCTATTTCCATGCTTTTCTTTTTCACAGGAGGTATTGTTTAACATTTCAGGAAAAATAACGTCGGATGACCAGCAGCCTCTGCCTTTTGTGAATGTGGTGCTGCTCAGGGCCGGTGATTCAACACTTGTGAAAGCCGGTATCACCGACATCACCGGGTTCTTTGTTCTTGAAGACATCAGGAAGGGAACCTACTTTCTTCAGGCAGCACTGGTAGGATACAGCCGTTACAGCGGACCGGTCATCGAAGTGAATGCTGCTCATGATGCCGGCTCCATCATCATGAAAAAAGCAGGCACGGATCTGAAGGAGGTGAACATCACTGTGATCAAGCCTTTCGTTGAGCACAGGTTCGAAAAAACGATCGTCAATGTGGAGAACAGCATTGTGAATGCGGGTTCATCCGCCATGGAAGTGCTTCAGCGCTCACCCGGCGTAATCATCGGGCAGGCCGATGACATCATGCTGAAAGGCAGATCCGGCACGGTTGTGATGATCGATGGAAAACCAAGTCCGCTTTCTGGTGAGGCGCTGGCTGCCATGCTTCGGGCTTTGCCTGCTAACGCTGTCAGCAAAATCGAGCTTATCACCAACCCATCTGCAAAATACGATGCCGAAGGGAATGCCGGCATCATCAACATCATTATGAAAAAAAATTCGGGAAGCGGTACCAGCGGCAGCCTTAACGCAAGCGCCGGAACAGGGAGATACGGCAAAGCCTCTGCAGGATTTTCCCTCAGCCACAGGAATGAAAAATGGAATCTCTATTCAAGCTTCAATTACGCTCACCGCGAAGGATTCAACAGCACCACACACATCAGGAATTTCCACAGCAACGGCCTGCTGGATGCGGTTTATTCCCAGGATATTTATGCTTCACTTCCATCAGACTCTTATATTCCCCGTTTAGGCGCAGAATGTAAAATAAGCAGTGGCACAACGGCAGGCGTGCAGCTAAGCGGTATGGTAAACAACATTGCGACCAATGCCGATAACAGGACCTATATCTATGACAGCCAGGAAATGCCCGCGGGAAATTTCAATACGATCAGCCACACGGCAAATGCATGGAATAATTTCAATGGCAACTTCAACTTCAGGCATGTATTCGATACGCTTGGAAGGGAGCTAACCGCCGATATCGACTATTCACATTACCTCAATGACAACAACCAGCTGTTCACGACACGTAATTTCGATAAAACAGGCTTGCTACTTGATTCGACTGTGCTGCGTGGCGACCAGCATGGCCTTCTCGACATTTATGCACTAAAAGCCGATTACACACATCCTGTCAAAAACATGGGTACACTGGAAGCGGGAATAAAGGTAAGCTATGTGGAGACAGATAATAACCTGCAGTATTTTAACCGCATCGGCCCGTCGGATTTTCCAGATTCCTCAAACAGCAATCATTTTATTTATTCGGAAAATATCCGTGCAGCTTATATGAAGCTGAGCAGGGAACGAGATAAGCTGAACATGCAGGCCGGCATACGTGTGGAGCAGACGCTTGCAACAGGCCACCAGCTGAGCAATGATTCCCTGTTTACCAGGTCGTACCTGCAGCCTTTTTTCAGTCTGGCGGCCAGCTACCGGTTCAATGAAAAGCACGAAGCCGCCTTAAGCCTCAGCCGCCGGATCAGCAGGCCGAATTACCAGCAGCTGAATCCGTTCAGGCGCTATGTGGATCAGACCACCTACGGGGCGGGCAACCCATTCCTGCTGCCGGCCCTTACCTGGTCGACGGAGCTCAGCTATACCTTCAGGCAAAGCCTTTCGTTCACTGCCGGCTATAGTTATACGAAAGACGATATCGAAACAGCTTTCCTGCAGGAGGACATCAGCAGGATCACTTTGCAGACTGAGGTTAACATTCATGCAGCCGAATCATATAGCCTGAGCGTTAATTTCACCAGGCAGCCTGTCAGCTGGTTCCAGACCAGCTCAGACCTGCAGGTATACCAGTCGCGATACATGGGATACCTTTCGGGATCGTATCTCAACAGGTCCAGACCTTCGTTTTATTTTAACACCACCAATACCTTTGTGCTGCCGCATGATTTTTCATTCGAGCTGAGCGGCTTCTATCAGTACCGGCTCATAGCAGGCATGCTCGATATCCGCGATGCGTGGGAGGCCGGAGCAGGCGTTCAGAAAAAAATGGTTAAAAACAGGATGATCGTAAAGTTCAATATAACTGATATCTTCCGGCAAAATTTATCCGCCGGCAGTGCTCACTTTGCCAATGTGGATTCACGGTTCACCGCCATGCATGAAACCAGGGTGGCTACTTTATCCTTCGTATATAACTTTGGAAGAGGCGGCGCACAGGTGAAAAAAAGAAGCAGCAGTGAAGAAGAGCGGGGCAGGGTGAAAACGGGATAGTATAAACAATCGCTTCGCGCGGAAGCATTCACCGGACAAAAAAAATGAGCTATTGCACTTATGTAAACGGATTGGCGCCTGACGACAAATCGGTTCACAGGACCTACCACGACCTGCATTATGGATTTCCGATAGAGGATGACAATGAGCTTTTCTGCCGGCTGATGCTGGAGATCAACCAGGCAGGGCTTAGCTGGACGATCATTCTCAACAAGCAGGAAAATTTCCGTAAAGCCTTTCACCATTTCGATATTAAGAAAGTTGCTTCCTATAAAGAAAAAGATGTTGAGCGGCTGCTGAAAGATGCAGGCATCATCAGGAACCGGCTCAAAATAAATGCAGCCGTTGAAAATGCAAAAACTATTCTTCTGCTCAGGGAAAAGCATGGCTCTTTTAAATCATGGCTCGACAGCCATCATCCCTCGACAAAAGAAGAATGGATGAAGCTTTTCAAAAAGACCTTCCGGTTTACGGGAGGCGAGATCGTAAATGAGTTTCTTCTCAGCACGGGTTACCTGCCGGGCGCTCATGATGCAGACTGCCCCGTTTACAAAAAGGTGCTGAAAGCCAAGCCCCGGTGGACGAGTGTCTGATACCGGTCCGTTTTAAATTTTTCAGGTCATAAGGTTATCACATTCCTGACGTAAGCCGGGTGAAGTGCTTTTTGAAAGCCAACCGCACACCTTTACCATCATCATGGGATTGACATCAGACGGTTTGGCCATGAAATTTACAAAGACAAATCCGCTTCAGGCCATGCGGATTTATTTCAATTCTCATCCAACCAAAAAATTAAAAACCATGTTCACCGAAACTTCCTTACAGGAATTCAGATCCTCATTAAGAGGAACACTCATCGAACCCCACGATACCGGTTACGAAGAGGCAAGAAAAGTTTATAACGGCATGATCAGCAAAAAACCGCGGATGATCGTTAAATGTGCCGATGTGGCTGATGTGATGCGTTCCGTTAATTTTGCCCGTGAAAGCAGGCTTTTGCTTTCTGTACGGAGCGGCGGGCACAATGCAGGCGGACTTGGCATTTGCGACGACGGTGTGGTGATCGACCTGTCATCAATAAAATATACCTGTGTCGATCCCGAAGCAGGAACCATTGTAGCCGGCGGTGGCTGCACATGGGCCGATATCGATCATGCAACCCATGCATTCGGAATGGCAACACCGAGCGGTATCATTTCTTCCACGGGTGTCGGCGGTCTTACCACCGGCGGCGGCCTCGGACATCTTACACGCAAATGCGGACTTACAATTGACAACCTGCTGTCGGCCGATGTGGTGCTTGCCGATGGCAGCTTTGTTACTGCGAGTGCTGAAAAAAACGCCGATCTCTTCTGGGCCATTCGTGGAGGCGGCGGAAATTTCGGTGTGATAACGGCATTCACCTTCCGGCTGCATCCGGTTAAAATGGTTTATGGAGGTCCGATGCTTTACGAGCTCACCGAAGCCGAAGCGGTGATGAAATGGTACCGCCAGCTGATCAAGGATGCCCCCGACGAGCTTAACGGATTTTTTGCATTTCTGGTCGTGCCTCCCGGTCCGCCGTTCCCTGAGCATCTCCATATGAAAAACATGTGTGGCATTGTTTGGGCTTACAGCGGCCCCATGGAAAAAGCAGAAGAGGTATTCAGGCCGATCAGAAGCTTCAAAAAGCCGGCGCTGGATCTGGTGGGACCCATTCCGCATCCTGCCCTGCAATCCATGTTTGACGCACTGTTCGTATCCGGCATGCAATGGTACTGGAAGGCTGATTTTGTGAAGGAGCTCAGCGATGAAGCGATCAAAAAACACATCGAGCATGGCAGCAAGGTACCAACGATGCATTCCACCATGCACCTGTATCCCATCAATGGCGCTGCCGGAAGGGTGGGAAATAAGGATACGGCATGGAACAACCGGGATGCCACGTGGGCCATGGTAATTGTGGGAGTCGATCCCGATCCTGCAAACAGGGACAAGATTACACGATGGACGAAAGAATACTGGGAAGCGCTGCATCCTTATTCGACCGGCGGCGCCTATGTGAATTTTATGATGGATGAAGGCGAAGAACGTATTAAAGCAACTTACGGCTCGAACTATGAGCGGCTTGCATCGATCAAAGGCAAATATGATCCTGAAAATCTTTTCAGGGTGAACCAGAATATCAAACCTCAGAAACAGTCAAAAATGAATGAAGTGCCGGCATGATAAGGTGTTGAGCATGACAAGTAAAGGTTGAGAAATGCACCTGTCAAATAACCTGCCTGAACCGGCACTTGCAAGTTTTTGAGACACTAACTGCAATTAGAAATTCATCCTAATTCGCATACGAGCTCATTTGTGTTCCTGACTTGGTTAAATATACTCTTGTTTCATACAGGATATAATCTTGGAATAGTTTGAAATTTCATTAATCGTATTCCTATGAGATTCTGTTTTGACTTTAGAAAATTCTGCTATTCCCTTTTGGGCGCGGTGATGAATGACCCGCAATAATTGATATCTCGCCCAATCTGCACCACCACCAGTTTTTTTGGTATTTCATAAGAAATATCTTTCCCGCAATCGGAGGAAGAATTAATTTCTTATTTTAATTCAGGATAGATCACCAAATATCCTGTTTTGGAGCTGCCAGTAACTAAAAATGGGAGGTTAAAAAATCGCTCAGGGTTACGTCGCCTTATCCTTCGTATTCCTGACCAGCCCCACGCCCGCAATAAAAAAAATAAACCCCAGTATGCCGTACAAGGCAATGGATTTAAATGCAGTGGTATTCTCACCTCCACGCATAAAAAAATAACCCGCCGCAATCAGGCCAACGATGCCCAACAATGTCAATATCATTCCGATTACACGCTTTTCCATGTCCTTTTTTCCGGAAAGGCTAAAAATTATATGCCAGGCCATCTCAATGAATTTAATCGCCCACCCCCGCTCCCGCTCCCACTCCCACTCCCACTCCCACTCCCACTCTCCCCTCCCTCTCACTCCGTTTTCAACCCGTCCCACCCCTGCGCCCTGATGGCAATGGCCTGTCCGCCTTTTTCTATCATAAAGCAGCCGGAGGCCTTTTCTGTAACGTGACCGATAAACGAAATGTCTTTCATCGATTTTACCTTTTCAAAATCGCCGATGCTGATGGTAAACAGCAGCTCGTAATCTTCGCCGCCGCTCATGGCGCACGTTACAGGGCTCATGTTGAATTCTTCGGCCAGGACTGCCGTTTTTACATCGACGGGTATTTTTTCTTCATAAAGCTGGCAACCTGTTCCCGATTCGGTACACAGATGCAGAATCTCCGACGCAAGCCCGTCTGAAATATCGATCATGGAGGTAGGCTTCACGCCCATCTTTTTAAGCGACACTATAATATCCTGTCGTGGCTCGGGCTTCAGCTGGCGCTCCAAAAGATAATCATTTCCGGCAAGGTCGGGCTGGATACCGGGGTTTTCCATAAAGACCTGCTTTTCGCGGTTCAGCAGCTGCAAGCCCAGGTAAGCGGCTCCCAGGTCGCCTGAAACGCAGATCAGGTCGGTCTCTTTGGCCCCGTTGCGGTAAACCAGCTCTTCTTCTCCCGCATAACCGATGGCTGTAATGCTGATGACCAGGCCCGACCGAGAAGAAGTGGTGTCTCCACCCACCAGGTCGACGCCATATTTTTCGCAGGCCAGGTGGATGCCATCGTAAAGTTCCTCCACCGCCTCCAGTGAAAAACGGCTGCTCAGGGCCAGGCTGACCGTTATCTGACCAGGGTGGGCATTCATGGCATAAATATCCGACAAATTAACTGCTACAGACTTGTATCCCAGGTGCTTAAGCGGCGTGTACGACAAATCGAAATGTACGCCTTCCACCAGCATATCGGTGGAAACAACCACTTTTTTACCCCCGGCATCCATAACAGCCCCGTCGTCGCCGATCCCTTTGAGGGTGCCTGAGTTATGAATTTCCGTAGAAGCAGCAATATGGCTGATCAAACCAAATTCACCCAGCTCGCTCAGCTCGGTACGGTTTTCTTTATTTTCGAACATGGTGTAAAAGTAGCTTTTTTGAAAACAACCGCTACCGCTCCGTTCAGGCTCTCGCCCCGCTCCGGATCGGGTTTAGCCTGCATCGCCTGCCGCCCGGCACAACCTTTTTGTGGTCAGCCGGAACGAACTTTCACCCCGGCAGATTGTTGATATCAGCGTAACCATAATTTTCGTCAAATGAGGCGCTGACGTTTTGATGCGGCGGATAAAATGCCTAATTTTGCGAAAGTTTTCAACAGGAAATAAAGAGATGATCACGGTAAATGAAACAGCTAAAAGCAAGCTGGAATTACTTAGAAAAGAATCCAATTACGATGAACAATATTTCGTCAGGGTGGGTGTGGCAGGTGGCGGATGCAGCGGACTTACCTACCAGCTGGATTTTGACAACCAGATGAAGCCTGACGATAAAATATTTGAGGACAAGGGAGTTAAGATCGTCGTGGACAAAAAAAGCTTTCTATATCTTGTAGGAACAGAGCTGCAGTTCAGCGACGGACTCAATGGAAAGGGATTTGTTTTCAATAACCCCAATGCTTCACGCACCTGCGGATGCGGAGAAAGCTTTGCCGTTTAAGCGGTTTTTTTTTGCCTTTTCCACGAATTTAGAATCAATCTAATTAACAGCCACCAGGGCTTATGACGGAAGATTTAAAAATACTCGATGAAGTTACGCAGGGTGACTACAAATGGGGTTTTGTCAGCAACATTGAATCGGATGCTGCTCCAAAAGGTCTCAGTGAAGACACCATACGCTTTATTTCGGAGAAGAAGAATGAACCCGCCTGGCTTTTGGAATGGCGGTTAAAGGCCTACCGGCACTGGCTGACTCTCGAAGAACCCACCTGGCCCAATGTTCATTATCCAAAGATAGACTTCCAGGAGATCATTTATTACTCCGCTCCAAAACCAAACAAAACACTCAACAGCCTGGATGAGCTGGATCCCGAGATCAAAGCTACCTTCGACAAGCTAGGCATTTCACTGCTTGAGCAGAAACGGCTGGCAGGCGTTGCCGTTGATGCGGTGATCGACAGTGTGTCGGTAAAAACCACCTTCCGTGAAGAGCTTTCGAAGCTGGGAATCATATTCTCATCCTTCAGCGAAGCGGTGCAGGAGCATCCCGGGCTGATAAAAAAGTACCTGGGCTCCGTAGTTCCCATGACCGATAACTTCTATGCAGCGCTGAACAGCGCCGTATTCAGCGACGGATCATTCTGCTACATTCCGAAAGGCGTTCGTTGTCCAATGGAGCTTTCCACCTATTTCAGGATCAACGCCGCCGGTACCGGCCAGTTTGAACGCACTCTCATTGTAGCCGATGCAGGGTCCTTTGTCAGTTACCTGGAAGGTTGTACGGCGCCCATGCGCGACGAAAATCAGCTTCACGCTGCCGTGGTCGAAATTTATGCACACGAAAACGCCCAGGTAAAATACAGCACCGTGCAGAACTGGTATCCGGGCGACAAGCAGGGTAAGGGAGGCATCTATAATTTCGTTACCAAGCGGGGCATTTGCGCAGAATCACATGCACGCATCAGCTGGACACAGGTGGAGACCGGATCGGCCATTACATGGAAATATCCAAGCGTGATCCTTAAAGGCGATCATTCTACCGGCGAGTTTTATTCGGTGGCGGTCACCAATAATTTCCAGCAGGCCGATACGGGTACCAAAATGATCCACCTCGGAAAAAACACCAGCAGCACCATTATCAGCAAAGGCATCAGCGGCGGAAAAAGTCAGAACAGTTACAGGGGACTGGTCCGCATCAGCAAAAAAGCCGAGCATGCACGAAACTTCTCACAGTGTGATTCACTTCTTCTGGGTGACCAGTGCGGTGCCCATACGTTCCCGTATCTTGAATGCTCCAATCCCACCTCCCGTGTCGAACACGAAGCCACCACGTCAAAAGTAGGCGAAGACCAGATCTTCTACTGCAACCAGCGCGGCATCTCAACCGAAGACGCCGTCGGCCTGATCGTTAACGGATACTGCAAGGAAGTATTTAACCAGCTGCCGATGGAATTTGCCGTGGAAGCGCAGAAGCTGCTGGCGATATCGCTTGAAGGATCGGTTGGATGATTTATTTGAAATTTAAAATTTAAAATTTAAAATTCTGGGTGATGGCCACGATACAGCGGTTTGAAGATTTGCCATTATGGATTAAAGCGAGGGAACTAAATAAAATTCTGTATCAGTTCACAAATAAAAAGGAATTTCAAAATGATTTTTCATTGAGAAGCCAAATGCGTAAATCCAGTATATCTGTACTTTCAAATATTGCAGAAGGCTTTGACAGAAACGGTACACGGGAGTTTATTCAGTTTTTATCAATTGCAAAAGGATCTGCCGCAGAGCTGAGAGCGCAGTGTTATGCTGCAATTGATTTAAATTACTTTACCGTTGAGGAGCATGAGAAGATCCTACTGATGCTCCTTGAAATTGGTAAAATGCTTGGAGGTTTTATTTCATACCTTCAAAAAACTGAGATAAAAGGAAATAAATTTAAAGAAAGTTATACCCTTTATGGTCTGCATTTCGAGTCCGAAAATTTGGAATATTAAATGAGTAAAAATAATTGCATACCTATAAATTCATTCCATCATCACACTCAGAATTTTAAATTTTAAATTCTAAATTAATGAATCTCATAATAGATAATCTTTTCGCAGAAATCGATTCAAAAAGAATATTAAATGGCCTCTCCCTCACCATCGGTTCCGGCGAAATTCATGCCATCATGGGCCCCAACGGGTCGGGGAAAAGTACGCTGGCTGCCGTGCTGGCAGGACGGGAGGAGTATGAGATCACCGGTGGTACGGTGACCTATAATGGAAAAGACCTGCTGGAGATGTCGCCTGAAGACCGTGCACGCGAAGGGGTATTTCTTGCTTTCCAGTATCCGATCGAGATTCCGGGCGTAAGCAATGCCAATTTCCTGAAGACAGCACTGAATGAAGTTCGCAAGCACAATGGAAAACCGGCGCTCGATTCAAAAGAATTTCTTAAAGTGATGAAGGAAAAGATGGCCATGGTTGAAATGGACAAGAGCATGACGCAGCGTTCGGTAAACGAAGGATTCAGCGGTGGTGAAAAAAAGAGAAATGAAATTTTCCAGATGGCCATGCTGGAACCGAAGCTTTGCATCCTTGATGAAACCGATTCAGGATTGGATATAGACGCGCTTCGTATCGTTGCCAATGGTGTGAATGCATTGAGAAGCCCGGATCGGTCGTTTGTAGTCATTACGCACTATCAGCGGCTGCTTGATTACATCGTTCCTGATTTTGTACATGTGCTTTACAAAGGACGCATTGTTAAAAGCGGCACCAAAGAGCTGGCGCTCGAGCTTGAAGAGAAAGGTTACGACTGGATCAAAGACATGCAGGAAGCATGAGCATGTGAGTACTGAAAATTAACAAATGGAAACTGTGACTTTGCCCGCTGATATCAAAGAAAATTACCTGAGCGATTTTAAAAGCTTTTCTGCCTTGTATGGAAGAGATTTCAGTCCGCTCAGGCAGGATGCTATCAAAATATTTAAGGAAACCGGTTTTCCTGAAAGAAAGAATGAGGAATGGAAATACCTGAATCTCTCGCCTGTTGTTTCAAAACCTTTCACCATTGCAAAGCCTTTTACTTCTTCGCTTGGCCGTGAAGATATAGCGCGTTTTAAGGTGGCAGGCCCGGAAGCCACGGTGCTGGTGTTCATCAACGGCATTTATCACCCGCATCTTTCCGACATTCGTCATGGCTCCGGCATTCAGGCCGGTTCGCTGATGCAGCATGATGTGAACGGACATCTCGGTCAGTCCGTTTTCCTCCACGACAATCCTTTTAATGCACTTAACACCGCTTTTTTCTCCGATGGAGCATGGGTGAATATTGCTGCCGGCATGCAGATGAAAGAGGCAGTTCACATTTTGCATCTGAACGATTCCCGCAGCGGTGCCACTATTTCATTTCCCCGTAACATAGTGGTGGCGGGCGAAAATTCAAACGTTCAGCTGATAGCCTCTTATCATTCACTCAATGATGCCCATTATTCACTCACCGATTCGGTGACTGAAATTTACATGGAAGAGAGTGCCCGGTTGGAGTTCGATGTTAAGCAGAATGAACATCAGAACGCTTATCATTTCAGTCATATATATGCCACTCAGAAGCGTAACAGCAACTTTGATATCTGCACCGTAACCATTGGCGGCGCCATGGTTCGAAACAACCTTACCATCCGCCTGTCGGAGGTGAACTGTACAGCCCATCTTTATGGCCTTACGCTTGGAAGCGGCAGCCAGGTGATGGACCATCATACGGTGGTGGATCATGCCAGTCCGAACTGCTTCAGCAACCAGCTATATAAAAGCATTCTCGACGGTCATGCACAGGGTGTATTCAACGGAAAGATCTTTGTGCGTAAGGATGCTCAAAAGACCAATGCCTATCAAAGCAACAAAAATATTTTGCTGAGCCATGATGCGGTGATGAATGCCAAGCCGCAGCTGGAGATCTTTGCTGATGATGTAAAATGTTCGCATGGCGCTACAACCGGCCAGCTTGACGACAACGCACTGTTTTATTTCCGTTCACGCGGCATCGGCGAACAGGATGCACGAGCCCTGCTTAACTTTGCCTTTGCAAGCGATGTGATCGAGAAGATCAACAACGATCATCTTAAAAAAAACCTGCTGAAGCTGCTTGCTACCAAGCTTCATTCACAAATTGAATTTGACCTGGCTTGAATGCTGCTGGCGCCATAAAAGAAAAAACCGCGCATGTTTTTGATGTGCATGCGGTAAGGAAGGATTTTCCTATTCTTCACCAGCTGGTATATGGCAGTAAGCCACTTGTTTATTTCGACAATGCTGCCAGCTCCCAGAAACCCAATCTGGTTATTGATGCCATTTCTGATTATTATTCAGGATACAATGCCAATGTACACCGGGGTGTTCATTTTCTGAGCCAGAAAGCCAGCAACGCTTACGACGAGGCCCGTCTGAAAGTGCGTGATTTTATCGGCGCCGCTTCCGGAAAAGAGATCGTTTTCACCAAAGGCACCACTGAATCCATTAATCTGGTGGCGGCAACATACGGAAGAAAAAATATATCTTCAGGCGACGAGATCATCGTTACCGGCATGGAGCACCACAGCAATATTGTTCCATGGCAGCTTTTGTGCGAGGAGAAAGGCGCCGTGCTGAAAGTTATTCCGCTTACCGATGACGGCGAACTCGAACCCGGTGCCTTTGAACATCTGCTTTCATCGAAAACGAAATTTATTTCTGTCACTTGGATTTCCAATTCTCTTGGCACCATTAACCCCGTGAAAGAGATCATTGACAGAGCGCACAGGCAGGGTATTCCCGTCATGCTCGACGGTGCCCAGGCGGCAGCTCATATTCCCATCGATGTAAAGTCGCTGGATTGTGATTTCTTCGCGTTCAGCGGTCACAAGATGCTCGGGCCCACGGGCATTGGCGTGCTGTACGGGAAGCTGAACCTGCTTGAATCGATGCCGCCGTACATGGGCGGAGGAGAAATGATCCAGCGTGTCACTTTTGAAAAAACAACCTACAACGAAGTGCCTTTTAAATTTGAGGCCGGCACACCGCACATAGAAGGGGTGATCGGGCTTGGTGCCGCCATCGATTACTGGAATTCACTTGACCGTGAAGCAGCGCTTCAGCATGAACACCGGCTTCTTCAATATGCAACATCACGATTGAGCGAAATACCCGAGGTGCATTTTTATGGTACGTCAAAAAATAAAGCCGCTGTTATTTCTTTTACACTGGAAGGCATCAACGCCATGGATGCAGGCATGTACCTCGATACCCAGGGCATCGCAGTAAGAACCGGCCAGCATTGCACGGAGCCGGTCATGGACCGTTACTGCATTCCCGGTACCATAAGAGCTTCTTTCATGTTTTACAATACAAAGGAGGAAATTGATTCCCTGGTGGAGGCCGTAAAAAAAGCGGTTCAGCTTCTTAAATGATCCTGAAGCGGACGAGGCTGAAGGATTTCTGAAAATTTCTATTGTCTATTCCGTTTCTACAAGACGCGTGTTGTATATTTTGTCTCCGACAATAAGTCTCAGCGTATATATTCCTGTTGCATAGCCTGCCTTGCGGGCGCTGAAGCTGTATTCATAATTTCCCTTCTGCTGTAATCCCTGTGCCAGGGTTGCAATAACCTGTCCGGCTATGTTGAGTACTTCTGCCAGCACGATCGTTTCTTCGTTCAAGGTATACGTTAGCTTTGTTTCATCAGAATACGGATTGGGCAGCACCTGCCAGCTGAACTGCCCTGGCTGATGCAGCATGGCTGTAATAATGGGTGAGTACTGGAATGCGTGGTTGTCGTCGATCTGCTTAAGCCTGTAATAATAGCGCTGGTCTTTTTCAACCTCCTTATCCTCAAAGCCGTATTCATGAAGTGAAGATGTTGTTCCATGCCCGTCGGTCCAGGCAATTTTTCTGAAATGGGCCGCATCAGTACTTCGTTCCAGCTCGAAGCCTTTGTTGTTTGTTTCCGTTGCAGTGGCCCAGCTGAGCTGAATGGTGGAAACAAGCGGTGTCCCTTCGAAACTTAGCAGCTCCACAGGCAGCGGGGTGGGTGCCTGGGCTGTTCCGAAATCGGAAAATCCGTTCATGTTGTTCCGCACAACAGCTGTTACGGGTGATACCACACAGGTGCCGTTTAAAGGCCCCACCCGGAGCCGGGATTTTTCATCACCGTCCATCCGCTGGCGGCATTGGTGTACGATCCCGGCAGATTGTACAGCGTCATGTTGTAATTTCCTGTGGTGGGGCTGTTGGAAGCGGTAATGGTCCATTTTCCGTTATCGAGTCCATTCTGCGTATAGGATACGTTACATTCGTTGCCGCCGATGCCCGGTGGAGGACCTGCGCCGTATTGTGCAAAGCTGGCAAGCAGGTTGTCGATCAGAGTAGGCGACATAAAATTCACGTTGGCGCGCTGGTAGCCTTTTACAGCTTCCCCAACGGGGAAATCATACGACCCGGTGGCATTGATATAGCGACGCAGAAATCCCTGGACAAAGCTGTTTGTATTCCCTGTGCTGACGGCGGCAGATGCCCGGTTCAGAACGCTTACCTCGTAGGCCGGCGTGGTGATGATTTTGCCGTTCGTAAGCGTCAGGCTGCCCCCTGCTCCCAGCTGCATGTTGGATTGGAGTGTAACACCCGGTCCTGAATGCAGCATGACGACATTGTTGACGGCGCTGTTATTGAAATAATTCTGCCCTGCGGTTCCATTGAGCTCCAGCGTACCGGTGCCGGAGGTGTATGTTCCCGAATTGCTGAAATTACCACCCACGCGGTGATAGCGGCCGCTTGCATTTACATTGCCGGTGTTATTCGAAATGATAAATGAGCCTTTCATGTCGGTGTTCTGCTTCATGTCAACTACTCCGCCCGTTTTTGTGACCGTAACATTCCCGAATGCGCTCGATCCAACCAGGTTACCGTCGAGATTCTGATTCACCGCTGCATTGTTAAGCAGCACGGTTGAAGCAGGGGAAGCTGTAAATGTCCCGTTATTTAGAAAATCGCCGCAAACGGTTAGCGTATACGCAGCGTTGATGGTAAGCGTGGATGACGGATTAATGGTGATGCTTTTGCACGCCGCTCCGGCTGCATTGATTACAGGCTGGTTCGCTGCTGATGGCGAAATGATCGCGCTGATGTTGCAGTTGGGTATGGCACAACCGCCCCAGTTCGGCGCTTTAAACCAGTCATTGTCTATGCCGCCTGACCATACAACGGTTCCCGGAGAGGGCGTATAGTTGATCGGTGCTGCCGGGGCAAAATTCAGCGAAAACCCTGATGTGCTGTTGGAAAAATTGCTTACAACAAGCAGGTAGGTTTCACCGGCAGTAACGGCCAGGTTGGCATCATATGCCGCTCCATATCCAGGGTATGCTGCAGGCGCCACACCGGCAGATCCGCTGTAGCAGCCGGTTACACCCAGGGCAGAATAGTTGCAGCGCAGGGGTACTGCTCCGGCGGCAATGAGCGCACAGTTCACCGCACCCGGACCCGTGGTTTTCCACAATGCAAAATCATAATCGGTGCTCGTAAGGCTTGGTGCTCCCGGCCAGTCGTTGGGAATAATGTTGAATTCAAGTACGCCGTTGCTGGCGATCTGAATTTCATACCAGGCTGAGCCGCGTTCGCCGGAGAGCAGGCAGTTGCCTCCTCCACCAGGGAAATCGCAGTTGTTACCAAAAACCTGATAGCCGGGATCGCCTACTACAATGCTGGAGTTGCATACCGGATTGGGCACGATGCACTCCTGGCCTGCAGCAGGTGGAAACGACTGTAGTCCGTCGATAGCGGTAATCCCGAACGAGCCGATGAGATTGCTGTAACCGTCGACACATATATAATAGGTGTTGCCCGGTACCAGACCAGTTGCTGTGTACTCTGACAGGGTAGTGTATGTTCCTCCACATGGAGGCGCATCGTCATTGCATCCCACCATGGTCATACCCGCTCCGCAGCTGCCGCTGTATAAAGCGATCTGTGTATTCACGAGCGAGCCCTGTGCAGTGCGGATCCTGATCTGACCGGAAGCCGGAGCAATAACAGAATACCATACCGTGTTCCGCGTGTTGGGCGTAATCCAGCAGCTGGGGGCGGCAGGCTCACCGCTTGATCCTGAGCAGTTGTTGTTGCCGGTAAGATTAAGGCCGAGCGGCAGAGGTGTTGCATTGCATGGCAGATCGTTGGAGGGCCCATTGCCGTATGAGGTGATCGCTATATCATATGAAACACTTGCAGGAGGCGCCCAGTCATCGACGACTATATAATAGGTGCCGGCACCGGGAAGAACCGCACTTCCGCTCAGCACACCCGAATTTGCACCGCCATTGCCTGCAATGCAAACCGTTCCGCCATTACCGGGGCATCCCTGGTAAACCTGGTACCCGATGTTATTGTTGCTGACACCCGACAGTGTTATGCCGATACATTCACCTGCTGCAGCCGTATACGAATACACTTTGTCTTCGCCCGATTCATACAGGGTTCCGCATGACCCGGCACTTGCATTGGTATAGTCGTTGCCCAGGCAGGTGGTGCTCTGGCCTGTCTGTGAAAACGGCAGCGAAGGAATAGTCACTGCGTTGCCGCAAACCGATCCTGCCAAAGCCCCAGCCGGTGCGCTTATATTTATCGAATAGCTGGGAATACAATACGGACTGGCAAACTGATCTACAACAAGATAGTATGTCACTCCTGCTGTAAGGCCAACGCACATGCTCTGACTACCCGCCGAGCTCTGCTCAAATGCAATGCATGTTCCGGGTGTTCCGCTGCAGCTTGTAACGAGCGGACATCCGTTATACAACGTAAGACCTACCCATGAGCTGTTGGTATTTACAGAAATCGTGCTGGTGCCCGAAACAGTCGGGGTAAAAACAAACACTTCGTCTTCGGCTGTAAAATAGGATACGCTTCCGCAGTTCACCGAATTGGTTGAGGTGATATCGTCAGCTTTTCCGCATGTAGTCCGGCCGGTGCTGGAATATGGAAGCGAAGGCACGTTCACCTGCCCTGTTCCGAGCGCACAGCCGCCCGCAGGCACAGGCGCAGAAATGGTCAGGTTGCTGTAAGGGTTGCAGGCCGGAGCAGGCCACGAATCAAGGATCAGGTAATAGGTGATGCCGGCTGTGAGGCAGACGGCAAGCGTTTTATTGCCCGTGCCGCTTTGCGCGAAATCAACACATGTTCCACCCTGTCCGTTCAGCGGGCAGCCACGGTAGAGTACCAGGCTGGTAAACGACCCGGTTGAGGTCAGGTTTATGGTGACGGTGCCGGTAATGGCCGGTGTGAAAATAAATACGTTGTCTTCTCCGCCCTGGTAAAGTGTGCTGCCACACGTGATCAGGTTGGCCGTGGTCAGGTCGTTGCCGCTTCCACAGGTAGTGCCGGGTCCGGAGCTGTATGGCAGCGATGGAACATTTATTACACCGGCGCCCAGGTTGGCCGGACAGGTGAGGGCGCCCTGATACTTATACACCATCGTTCCCATGCCGACCTGCACATTACATGAAAACTTGTTGACCAGCACGCGGTAATTTCCGCTCACCGTGCAGCTCCATGCAACATATGACTGAAGCCCGCAGAAATCATCGCTGTAGCCTGTTCCTCCCACAAATACGCCTGCATTATCCAGCAGCGTGATCTGCGTATCATAGATCGAGCTGCCTCCATCTGCAGAACAAAAAGAAAAATAATAGGTGTTACCCGCAGTGGCTGCAAATGAATAATAGGTTCCCCCGTTTACATTGGTGGTGCCTGTGGAGGTCCAGACGGTTGTTGGAACGATGCCTCCGGCAAAGACTCCGCCTGTGCACTGGGCCTGCACGAGCCGGGGAAGAAAAAAGGTCAGGAACAGCAGCAGGGGTAAGGCATGTGGCTTTTTTCTGAAAGGCATTGTGGTTTTGTTATTTATCGGTCGGACTGGCTAAGGAACCTGAAGGAGGCTTTGCCGGATCATGGCAGGCGGTAAGCACCTGGACAATTTTACCGGTTGGCTTGATCTGAAAATCAAGCTGTGCGTCTTTCAGCTTATTCATGATGGCTGTGTTGTCGGGATGAACATTCATATCGGCCCTGATGAGCAGGCACTTCATCTGCTCGCAATAGCCTTCATACGTAAGGCCGCCGGCTGCAAGCAGGCTTACAACGGTGGTGCTTAGATCCTTTTCGGCGCCAAGATGCGGAAGCTCAATGATTACATCACGGTAAACGGGCAGGTGATTTTGCGCATACGACCCCGAAGGCAGGCAGCTGATCATGCATGCGAAATAAAAAACCGTGAATCTGATGGAACGTAAAATCATCGCATGGGCAGGAAATGTAAACCAAGTAAAAATAAGGAATAATATATATCCTGCAAAATATATAAAAAATACCATGCCGGACCATAACGTCCGGAACTATTTTTTCAGGGAGATGCTCAGCTCGTCAAGCTGCTGCGGGGAAATGGCCGCCGGTGAATCGATCATGATATCACGACCGGAATTGTTCTTCGGAAAAGCGATATAATCCCGGATGCTGTCTGACCCGCCGAACAAGGCACACAGCCTGTCAAAGCCGAAAGCAATGCCGCCGTGCGGCGGAGCGCCGTATTCAAAGGCCTGCATAAGAAATCCGAACTGTTCCTGCGCTTCCTTATCGCTAAAGCCCAGAATCCTGAACATTTTTTGCTGTAATGCCTTATCGTAAATCCGAATGGAACCGCCTCCCACTTCCACGCCGTTGATCACCATGTCGTAAGCATTGGCCCTGACGTTACCGGGCGATGATTCAAGCAAATGCTGGTCTTCAGGCCGGGGTGAGGTAAAAGGATGGTGCATGGCAAAAAACCTTTTGGCCTCTTCATTATATTCAAGTAGCGGAAAGTCGACAACCCACAGCGCGGCAAATTTATTTTTATCACGTAATCCAAGACGTGTGCCCATTTCCAGCCGAAGCTCGCTCAGTGCGCGCGTTGTCCGGGTATTATCGCCAGCCAGGACAAGCATCAGGTCGCCGGGTTTGCTGTTGAACAAAATGGTCCATTTCGTCAGCTCTTCCCCGCTGTAAAATTTATCGACAGATGATTTTACCGTTCCGTCCTCATGATACCTGGCGTAAACAAGGCCCGTGGCGCCGAGTTGCGGCCGCCTGACGAAGTCAGTCAGCTCATCGATCTGCTTGCGTGTATACGAAGCGCCTCCTGTGACATTGATGCCGGCCACCATTTCCGCATCATCGAATACTTTGAATCCTTTGCCTTTAAGCAGCTCTCCGGCATGCACGAACTTCATGTCGAAACGGAGATCCGGCTTGTCGTTGCCGTAGTTCTTCATGGCATCGCTGTACGTCATCAGGGGAAGCTCACCGATCTCGGCCTGCTTTACTTTTCTGAAAAGATGACGGATCAGTCCTTCGAACATCTGAAGAATATCAGCCTGCTCCACAAAGCTCATCTCACAGTCAATCTGCGTGAATTCGGGCTGGCGGTCGGCACGCAGGTCCTCATCGCGAAAGCATTTTACGATCTGAAAATACCTGTCGAAGCCTGCCACCATCAGCAGCTGCTTGAAGGTTTGAGGCGACTGAGGAAGGGCATAGAATTCTCCGGGATTCATTCTCGACGGCACCACAAAATCACGCGCGCCTTCAGGAGTTGATTTGATCAGCACAGGTGTTTCCACTTCCAGAAACTGCTGTTCATCCAGGTATCTGCGGGTTTCCTGTGCCACCTGGTGGCGCAGCTCCATATTGGCTCTTACGGCATTCCGCCGGAGATCAAGATAACGGTATTTCAGCCGGAGGTCATCCCCGCCGTCGGTATGATCTTCAATGGTAAATGGCGGAGTGAGCGCACTGTTGAGGAGATGGATCTGCAGCACGGTAACCTCGATGTCGCCGGTGCTCATTTTAGGATTTTTGCTGCTTCTCTCGGTAACGGTTCCGGTGACCATCAGCACATATTCGCGACCCAGCTGCCGGGCATTTTCGCACAGGATGGCATCGGTTTCCATGTTGAACACCAGCTGCGTGATGCCATACCGGTCGCGAAGATCGACAAAGGTCATCCCGCCAAGGTCACGGGAGCGCTGGACCCACCCGCAGAGGGTGACCTGGCTGCCGGTGTCGCTGATGGTTAACTGGCCACAGTTGTGTGTGCGGAGCATTTTTTTTAAAAGTGAACCGCGAAATTACAAAAGTTTTACGCGGGGATTCATTAATAAGGTTATATTTGATCTGGATTCTAAACCCACTGCCATGAAAAAAAATGTTTTTTTTGCAGCTTCCGGGATCTTTGCACTTATCCTGGTCCAGATTTCATGTACTGACAACGCTCCGGCTCCTCTTTCACATCCGGTATCACTCGATCTGACTAATAACGGGTCACTCGACGATGTGTCGCAGCTTGGCCGAGTGCTGTTTTACGACACACACCTGAGCGTAAACAATTCCATTTCGTGCGGGTCATGCCACATCCAGACACTGGCATTTGCCGATAATTCAAGCTTCAGCACGGGTTATGAAAGCAGGCTTACCAAACGGAACTCAATGCCCATTCAGAACCTGGGTTCTATGGGTTTTAATTTCAATGTGCAGCCGCTGTTCTGGGATGGCCGTGAGGATTTCCTTCAGACAATGGTTCTGAAACCCATCTTCAATCACGTGGAAATGGGGATGAGCGATGAAAATGCGCTGGTGGACCGTGTCAGGAATATCCCTTATTATTCAGACCTTTTCGACAAGGCATTCAAAAGTAAAACAGTAAGTGCGGAGCTGATCAGCTCGGCTCTCACCTCGTTCGTTTCCCGGCTGACATCTTCCAACACCCGCCTCGACCGGGCACTTGCCCAGCAGGATCAGCTGACGGCCCTCGAGCAGCAGGGCCAGCAGCTTTTCTTTACCAAATATAACTGCAACAGCTGCCACCAGGTGCATGATCCGGTTGGTTATGAAAACGGAGGAGGAGGAGGATTCATCAACATCGGACTCGATCTGGATTATGCCGATCTGGGAAGAGGCGCCGTTACACATGATCCCGCCGACGCCGGCCGGTTCAAGATCCCAAGCCTGCGCAATGTGACGCTCACTGCACCTTACATGCACGACGGCCGTTTTGCCACACTCGATGCAGTGATCGATCATTACAGCCATGGCATCGCCAATCATCCGAACCTTGATCCCAGGCTGCTCGATGCAAATCAGCAGGCCATACGCATGAACATTTCTTCCCAGGAAAAATCGGCACTGATCGCCTTTCTTGGTACCCTTACAGATTATTCACTGATCTCAAACCGCGATTTTTCAAATCCATTCCATTGATGAGGGCACATGCAAAAAGTGCTGTGCCGCTGCTTCTGTTTCTGATTCTGCTATCGCTTTCCTGCGCGGCACAGGAAAAGCCGTCACCACGATTCAACCATTATATCGGTCTTCAGGGAAACCAGCTGCTGCGTCAGCTGATCAATCTCAACGCAAGCAATGTAGTGATCAGCAATCCTTACCTGCTTACCTATTCGCTGTTATATACGAAGTACCATGCCGGCATCCAGGCAGGTATCGGTTATGACTATCACCTCAAGGAAGACAAGCTTTCCTCCACAGGTCAGCGGTCCAAGATCAATGAGCTTTCATACCGGATCGGAGTATTCAGGAACTTTAACATCGGCAAGAGATGGGAAGCCTCCGCCGGAATCGATTATGAAGCGAGCCATCATACCGACAAAACCACGGCTGTGGAAGTTATCAACTTCGGTCCTTCCAGCTCAACGGATTCAACCGCTACGGTGTCTTATTCCCTTGTAAAAAGTCATGGTGCGGGCATCCAGCTCAGGCTTGGGTTTCATCTCACCCCCAACGTCATGCTGTATACGGAGAGCACGTTTTATTATTCACTGTCGGATGAAAAAAGCAACGTGATGGTAAGTGAAACAGTCACTTTTCCGCTATCCCCTGAAAATAATTCTTACCTGCTTTCCAGCAGCAACGAGCATAACCATGCGGCTGATTTCAATATCACCGTGCCTGTGGCAGTTTTTCTAACCATAAAATTTTAGCCTGATGAACCGGATCCTGCTGCCTGCCATTGTCACAGCCATTTTGTTCTCGTCGTGTCATAAGAAAGGATGCACCAATGAAAGCGCCATCAATTATGACGTTACCGCCGATGAGGACGATGGCTCCTGCATCTTATGCCATACCACCGAAACCCTGCTCGATACCAACTATGCATACCTGGTTGATAACACATGGAACAGCATCCATTACAATGAAAAGGTTGCGCGGTTCCATCTTGATCAATTCATACAAACGCCTGACGACAAGGTTTGCGGCAAGGAAACATGCACCATTCGCCTGAAGATAACCAACCTGCTGAACCAGAAAATGTATGTTTATTACCGCGTTCAGGATATGACAGGACCGATCAATCTGTATTATTCAGACCAGGTACTTCTTTATCCGCACGAAGAGCAGGATGTGGGGGTGATCTCCATTCAGAACCTGCCGCCGTATTATCCCATCGGAATCGATTCGATTATCGCATCCACCCAGGCCGACATCGTATATTACTGAACCTTGCGTGCCGGTCTTCAGAACTTATAGGAAAATCCGACTGCCAGCACTTCCTTGAACTGGGTTCGCGGTCCCGTGCCATCCTGGAATTTTTGTCCGTTTGCATCCTTTGAATAGAGGGGCACCGGTGTGTTGTGATCGTAGACCAGCTCGGTGCCCAGGCTTGCCACCAGAAACTTATTGATCTTCATGGTAACGAGGACCGTCCAGTTGACGTCAACGTTTTTCTTATTGTCGGCGTCTTTGTCTGTGTAGTTGTCAAAAAGGTCCAGCTTTGATTCGAGCGATACATTGTGCATGATTTCTTTTTTGAATTTGGCGCTGACAAATGCACCGAACTCCACTCTTGTATTTTCGCCTTCTTTGATCACAGCGCCTGTGACCGGATCAAACACCGCCGGCTCAACGCCAAATGCACCCTGGTCTGCCAGATTCTGGTCGTTCACAAAAGTGAATTTTCCTGTGGCAGGTGAAAAATAAAGAGAGAAATAATCGGCAGGCTTCCACTCAAGTCCTACAGACACGAGCACCACCGCCGGTGAGAAAAAACGCGACAAAAGCACATTCGAATCATTCGGATAATACTTATATCCCGGCTGGAACTGGCTCTGAAAGCTTACAAGTCCGGCATACGACAGCTTGCCTTTGATAACATGGCTGTACTTGGATACAAAATCGATCTTATCCTCAAATTTATGCACCGGATCCTCGCCTGATTTGGTAAGTCCGTAACCCAGGTTGAGCGTATTTTCCCAGGTTGTCCTGGTCGTGAGGTAATTCATGTATACATTGGCCAGGCCGATCACCGAGATGGAGCTTTCTCCACCCGGCGCCCAGTTGCTCAGGCTAACCTGGCTGAAATTAATATTGATGAATCCGCCCTTGTGCCAGGCAGTGTCCTTTTCGGTAATAGCCGTACCCTGCGCAAACAGTCTGCAAACAGGCACAAAAATCAACATCAAAAAGATCAAATGCTTTTTCATATATTCTGGTTGTTAACGGTAAGCATGCAGGGTTAAAAGCGTTCACTTATTTTTTCAACGCGTCTCTGATCTCCATCAGCAGCTTCTGTTCAGTGGTCGGACCGGCGACGGGCGGTGGAGGCGCTTCTTCTTTTTTCTTCATCGAATTCAGTCCCTTGATCACAATAAAAAGCACCATGGCTACGATAATAAAATCAATCACTGACTGAATGAACAGGCCGTATTTCACTTCCGCTTCTCCCACTCTTACTGACAATGCCGCAAAGTTTTTGCCCTGCATGAGAATGCCTATCAGCGGCATGAGTATATTGTCGACAAGCGCAGAGACGATTTTGCCAAAAGCAACACCGATAATTACACCGATGGCAAGCTCCATTACGTTGCCTTTCATGGCAAACTCCTTGAATTCTTTGGTAATTGACATGTTGATAGAGATTTAGAGGTTTATGATTTGAAAAAAAGCGCCAATAACGATCAGCTCAACCGCACAAAAGTAATACTATTTTAATCCATGCATCCTTTCGGGTTCTTTGACCGTCAAAAAAAGTGAATAACATACCATTTTCTGTTAAAAAAATAGTTGCTGCTTTTTACCGGCCACACTTTAAAAAACCTTAACTTTGCTCAACAGGCGTAATCTTTGTCAAATCTGCAATTACTTTATGGCTAAACGGATACTGTACCTTCTATTTCTTCTGATCAATTCCGGGTTTATTTCCTTTGGCCAGTCATTCGACCAAGTTCATGCGCTTATCCGGGAAAGGGAAAACATCAAAGCATCGTATGATAAGATCGCCGGCGATGCCAAAGCGAGTAAAAGCAAGAAGGCGCCGGCCGAGCTTCAGGCTACGCTGGAAAAGCTGATGGCCAAGGATGCGGAGATCATTCAGGAAATTGCCAAAGCCGAATCCGCTGCTGCCGCTGCCCTGGAAGCCGCCGGTAAAAAAGAAACCATCAAAACCGTATACAGGGGCGATAAATCACAGAATGTGGTCATTGACAGTCTTGCCATGGCAAACCAGCTTTTACAGGCCCGCGTCGATTCGATCCACTATGCCAACCAGTCGAACAACAGCTATACGCAAACACTGCAAAATGAAGTCCGGAGTCTTGCCGATGAAAAATCCACCATTCAGAAGGAGCTTGATTCGGTTAAGGCCGACAAGTTCATCCTGGCAAGGCGAAACTGGATCCTGCTGTTCTTTAATGTCGGTGTTGCCATTCTGCTTACCCTGGCACTGGTTTACACCATTGTTTCCCTTCGCAAAAGAAAATCACAGGGAGCTCCCGGCTATCAGCAGGAGGTGCAGGTGATGAAGCCAAGGCCGATCACAGGCTTCAATACGCAGATCAATAAAGTGGCTTTTGATGCTTACGACAACAAGCTTGAAAAAATTGAAATGCTGGGAAGGCTTCGCGAAAAAGGCCTGATCACCGATGACGAGTTCATCATGCAAAAGCAGCAGCTGCTTACCGGCAAGAACAAAGACTGACCGGCACTTTTCATCCACCGTATTCTTTTAACCCCAGCCATTCGAATGATCAAAGCAAAAGTAAACGGCGACCGTGAATTTAAAATAGAAACGCAGCTGAAAGGCATGCTCGTCGACGGCACTGCGGTTGAATGGGACCTGGTGAAGATCGGCGAAAACCGCTTTCACATCATCCAGAACAAAAGATCGTATACGGTTGACGTTATTTCAGCCGACCGTACGGAAAAATCATTTACTTTAAGGATCAACAACAGCATCTGCAAAATTGCCGTCCGCGACCGTTACGATGAGCTGCTTCATGAGCTGGGCATGGATGCCATGCAAAGCGGAAAAGTGGCCGACATCAAGGCGCCTATGCCCGGATTGGTGGTGGATGTTCGTGTGGAAAGCGGCCAGCAGATAAAAAAAGGCGATGCTGTTGTGGTGCTCGAAGCCATGAAGATGGAAAATATCCTGAAGTCAACCTCCGATGCCACTGTCAAGTCGGTTACCGTTAAGAAAGGCTCGAAGGTGGAAAAAAATGAAGTGCTTGTAACGCTACAATAAACGAAATTATGGAAGACAGCAACTATCCTGCCCGCAGGAAATTCATTATCCAAAGCGCCATTCTTACGGCAGCCGGAATGACCCTTCGCCTGCAGCCGTCGGCACTCGCCTTTGCATCCGCAGCAGAAGATCCCGATTTTTTCAAGCTGCCTCCTCTGCCATATGCCTATGATGCGCTCGAGCCGCACATCGACAAGATGACCATGCAGATCCACCACGACAAGCACCATGCTGCTTATGTCAGCAGGCTGAATGAAGCGTTCAAGGGAGCCAGCGGTCTTACGGAAGAACCGCCGCTGGGCATGCTGTTTGAAAGCCTGTCGACGATCACGGAAGAAAATCCCGTTCCCGGCCATCCCTCACCCTATCAGGTCACCATCCGTAACAACGGTGGAGGTCATTATAATCACAGCATGTTCTGGAAGCTGATGAAGCCCAAAGGCGGAGGGCCTCCCACCGGCGCCATTGCCGATGCCATCAATGCATCATTTGAGAATTTCGAAAATTTTAAAGCAAAAATGAACGCTGCCGCCATGTCGCGTTTCGGATCAGGCTGGGCCTGGCTGGTGAAAAACACAGCCGGAAAGCTGGAGATCGGCTCCACACCCAACCAGGATAATCCATTGATGGACCTTGCCGAGTTCAGGGGCACGCCGGTTTTGGGTATTGATGTGTGGGAGCATGCGTACTACCTGAAATACCAGAACAAACGCGCCGATTACCTTACCGCTTTCTGGAATGTGGTAAGCTGGGATGAAGTGAACCGCCTTTTTGCGGGTAAATAAGCGTGAGAATTCCGTAAAGGATTTTCAGAAAACAATCTGCTGTGCCTTTTGCAGTTGCAGGCCCGCTGCTTCATTTGGCTTCCTGCGCCAACAGCCTGCCCCGCCTCATTCGCATCGGGTTTAAATTGCACCGCCTCTGCCTGTTATCTGCTTCCGGCGTTTCCGCAAAAAATGCTTAGCTTTATCTTTTAAACATTTTCCGCAAGGAACAACTCATCTGAGCTATGACCCATATCAAAATTTTTGCAAATTATCTGAGCCTGCTTGCCATTGCCTCTGCGCTTATTTTATGCTTTTCACCCGATGCCTCCGGTCAGTCATATGCCTGGGTGACCAGCGCCGGTGGAAGCGGGTTCGACATGGGTTATGACATTCAGCGCGATGCAGCAGGAAATCTTTATATCACCGGCATGTTTGGAAGCGGATCATCCGATTTTGGCGGTGTAACGCTTAACGGCAACGGCACACAGAATCTATACGTGGCCAAATACGATGCCCTCACCGGAAGCTGCCTGTGGGCTGTAAAAGCCGACGGCTTTATCGCCTCCACCAGCTTATCACTCACTCCCGCAGGCGATATTTATGTCACCGGGTATCTCAATGGCAGCAACACTTTCGGCACCATCAATGCAACTGCGTCAGGCATATACGATGTTTTTACCGCACGGCTTGATAATAACGGAACCTGGAAATGGGTGACTACCGCCGGTGGCTCGGGAGCGGGTGACCAGAATTACGGAAATGCCGTGATTGCCGACGCAGCCGGATGCTACATCACCGGAACGTTTATCGATACCGTTAGCTTCGGCGGAACACAGCTGATCAGCTCAGGTGGTGACGATATTTTCATTTCCCGTATCGACAGCAGTGGCGCGTGGCAATGGACACGGCAATTCGGCTCAGCCGGCAATGACGACGGC